>Ga0209373_10000214_pt1 | contig 121943 bp, 106 predicted proteins | sample Higcelweek5metaG_FD_187173 | JGI IMG/M metagenome (GOLD analysis project Ga0209373, IMG submission 187173) | Freshwater pond sediment microbial communities from the University of Edinburgh, under environmental carbon perturbations - High... | ecosystem: Environmental > Aquatic > Freshwater >...
GACTTCGGAAAGTAATGTCCGCCAAAATTAACGGCAGACTGGCTACTCCGCTGAGGGTTGGACTTGGAATCTGGGGGAGATTACTATGAAAATTTATGCAACAATACTTAGCCCCCTGATCCCCGAAAAACTCAATCAGCACCCCGTCCCCCGGCCTCTGGACATATTCCCATTGGAGGCTATCGCTTTCCGCATCGTCGGCCAGTCCTAGGATTTTCTCCGCGATTGCGTCCCGGAGCGCTTTACAGGCCCCCAGCAGATTATCGCGGTCAAGCGGTCCGGCTGACCCATAGCCTCTCGTAATGCGGACGCGGCACGGTCCACCAATTCGGAGCAGACTTTCTTTGATTTCAGGCGGCCCGTCCAGTGTTGGGAAAGAAGCTCGTTGAGGGACGGCGGACGAAACCCCGGCAGATAAATGCTCAAGAGCGGTTTTTCCGCATTGGCGGCACCGGGCAGACGGGGCGTAAAGTTGCCCGTCACATCCGCGCCAGAGTCCGAACTTGTCCGGGTCAATTCCTCTTGTTTGACTTGCATTTTTTACCTTGTTTTGTAACTGGTTCATTTTACAGCCTTATGAAATTCAGTAACTTGCAAAAATCTGTAACCCCTTTTTTGGTTACAAATATTTTTTGAAACATCGTGCCTGTGCGCTTAACCTTCATGCTATCCACCCCCGCCGGAAGGACCCGCCCGGTTGGCTGTCCGGAATTCATATTCCGAACAGAAATGATACGCCCCGGCGCAAAAGGAAGGACAGATAGCAGAGCGGGTGCCGCATGGCGTATGCTCGAATCGTCCGCCATGTTCCGGCGGTCTGCTGGCGCAATGCCTCGTTATCCTGCTCTACAGCCTCCCGCATATGTTCCGCGTCGAGATATACCGTTCCATCGATCATGTGAAAGTCAACCTTTGCCGTTACTGCAAGCGCCCTAACATCTTGAGGGAAGAGTGCCGCATCGATGAAGCAACGCCCGTTTACAAGAATGCCATCCTGTTTCATTTTGATAGTCTCCTATCGGCGCTCCGCATTGAAACAAACGTGCACATTTCGTTTAGCCTGCTCCACACTCGTAGGCCATACCGCGCCTGTAGTTCCGCCTCGGTTAAATTTGTTGAGAAATGGGTTTTCCAGCGTGGAAATACGGTATATCTCTTTTCGATAGTGCGCCTCATTACGTCCGCCCTGTTTCCAAAAGACGTGGACGTTTCCTCTTCCGTCCCTAAATCGTCAATAATCAAGTCATTGTAAAACTCTGGAAAAACATCCCATCGCGGAGGAATAACTCGAATAAATTCAAGGAAGTATTCCTCTGAACCTTCTTTCCACGCCGCTTCAACGTCCTTTGCATCGATGAACGAAACGGGGAACGCCTCTTTTATGTATTTCATCCGCCTTGTTTTTCCAGACCCAGGGACACCGAACAGCAATAGCCCCTTGCCGCCTATCGTTTCGCGACAAAACAACTTCGCGACAATTTGAGCGAACCCGACGGGGTCCGAATCGTCGATCCCTTCTTTTGCAATATCGGCCCTTACGCTTGGGAAAAACCGTTTCCACTTTGGGGGAAGTTGGTTTTGTTCAGACTGGATCATTGCGGGTAAAATCTGCGGGATTAGATGAGAGATGCTTTCCGGCTGCATAAATTCCTCCATTCTGTGTTTTTCTTTGCTGTTCGGTTTTTTCCCATGTCACAACGGCTGACCGCCAGTTCTTCATCGGCGCCTGCCCAACCTTCCAGCCCTTCGATTCGTAAAAGTTCCAGAAGGCTTCCGGATCGATCGGGCTTTTCTTTTCCTCGCAGTATTCCTTCACTTCCTCGATGGTCGGTTTCTGAAAATTCGCCCTCTTTGTTTTTCTGGCGTTTTCCTCATCGAGAGAGTGCAAAGAAAAGGACGGTTCTTTTTTAATTTTTTCTTCAATAACAGGAACATTTACAGGAACAGGAACATTTACAGCTTGATTTGCTTGGTTTTGCCTATCAAAACAAGCATTTGCTTGCTTTTGCTTGCCGCCTTTGCGCCCCGCCTCAATGCGTTTTTCCCTGATAAGTTCCCATTTCTCGGCATTCCGATCTAGCCCGTCCTTAATTGTTTTCCAAAAGGCTAAAAGTGCGCCGTTAAACTTTGGCTCCGTTTTGCTCTGGTGATATTCCAATATTGCCGAAAGAATGCCGCGTAACTCAGTATCCGGAAGTTCAAGCATCGCGGATAGCTGGCTGGCGTAGACAACGAACGTTTCTTTTGTGCTTCCCATGATTCACCCCTCCGGCACGGTCGGGAAGGCGTTCAGATGGACTTCCTCAAAAAGTCCGGGATGTTCCATGTGTTCGATCAGGGCAGTAATGCTTCGGCCTTTCCCTGCTGTGAAGTATCCGCGCCGGAACTGTGTCTTGTGTTCGCCGTTTTTGTTCAGGTCGCCGGGTTTTCCCTTAGGGCGAAAGTTACGGAAAAATTCAATTTCGACCCGATCCCGCGCCCGCGCTTCAAGGACCGGAAGAAGAATTTTCGCGACATGTTGAATCGCAAGCGCCGTTTCCGGTCCGGGCAGAAGATTCCCAGAAGCCTTATACTGCTTCCGGTATTCCCTCTCGACCTCGATGAAATACCGCCGGGCTTGTTTCCCCCGTTCGTTGTTTTCGACCATCGCCAGCTCTTTAGCCATGTCGAGGGATATTAGGTAGTCAATAGCCGAAAAACGACCGTGATTACTACCGTCCATAATTTTATGGACGGTAAAATCAACACCATCGGCAAATCCGTATTTCTTGATCCGGTTTTTGAGCCAATCGGAAAAATCCTGTTTGCTTTCCAGAAACTTCCACAGCTCCCGCGCGTTTACTGTCTGCTGTTCTTCCCCGCCGATAATGGCGGCTGATGTTCTGATAAGTTCGCCCATGTCACGCCTCCATTTCTGCGGTTTCGCCGGAAATGGCAGGTTCAGGAGTAAGTAGCGATTTCACGGAGGCGGGATCGATCCGGACGGATCTGTCTGTCAGGCGAATACGCCGGAGTTTTCCGGAGTTCAAATAACGATTGACCGTGTTCAAGGAACAATCCAGAAGGGCGGCGACATCCCGGCGGGTTAACGGTTTCTCGATGGACATTGACGTTTTAGGGCTTTCGTTGCCCGGATCGTATGCTCGGATTGCATCCATTAAAGAAAACGGTGAGAGCTTCGGCGCAAATGGCTGAAGCATCGAAACGGCGGCGTTCAGAATCGGCGGAGTTACGGTTTTGATTTGCATTTGAATGACCCTTTCTTGTTTTTCTTGGCTTGCGTCATGCTTGCCTCTGTAAACTCAAAGGGGGTGTCGAAAAATGTCTTTAAAAATAAAAAATCCCGATAAGTCACACTCAAAAAAAGTGTGTCGGGGTGTGTTGCTAGGGGTGTCGGATTACTTGCCTATTTGAAACAAAAAAAAGAGCAGTCTGTTAAACTGCTCTCAAGGTAAAATTGCAACTTACTTAATTGTGAACGCTGTTCCTTGCTTTGTTTGTATCGTCTCGCTGTGCGTTACGTTGCCATTGAATCCAATCCCTACCCGCTTTTACATTAAAACTGATCGCAAGTCGCCGGACCCTTGATTTGTTAAAACCTGTTATTTCTGAAACTTTAGCTTGTGACCGTGTTGTTTTCCCGTCATTAACCCATGTTTGGAATACCTTCATTTCATCATGGGTGGCGTTGATTGCTTTTAACATTCCATTCGTCTGTAAGGCGGCTTTCCCTTCTTCGGTTTGGTTTTCGTGAACAATTGCCGGAACGCATTCCACTTTGTTTACAATATACTTTCCCTGCGTATACATCTTCTCATGTTCGGCGGTATTTGCGGTGGCTATTGTGGTTCGAGCTTTGGCGGCATCGGTAAATCCGGCGATGGTGATATTTTTTATTTCGCTTAACGTATCTATCATCGCATCAAATTCTTTGTTTTTTATGTCATTTTCTATAAGTATCTTTTGGATTAGATAGAAATCCTGAACAGCAACCGTTCCAAACTGGCTGGCAACTCTGAAAGAATCCAACATTGCCCACATCCCTATATCTGTTTGCGACAGTTTCTCCACCTGTCTACCATAAGAATAAATTGAAGAAACGGCTCGGTTTGTTTCGGTGAAATGCAAATTCAAATTTTTAATACCCTCGTGTATCATGTGTTTGGAATGCTTTATTTCTGCAAGATGGTTTTGAATTTCATTCCTTTTGTCGGTACTGATTTCTTCCGGGATTGATATAATATCCGGAATTTTCATTATCGAGTTGAATAATTTTCCAATACATTCTTTAACTTTGTTTTTGTAATGTTCTTCATCCGCATATCTTTCAATTAGTGAGAGTTCGGAGGGGTCTTTCCCGGTTAACTCAAGCGTTCGTATAATTTTCTGTTCTTCTTCGTATGTTGCCTCCGGAAAATATTTTCTAACAAGTCGGCTGCGTGCGGCATCGGGCTTATTGTCCAATGCTTGACTAAATTCAAAATCATTGTGAACCTCAATCCAGATACCGGGATAAATAGTTGACATCTTAATAGGATAGTTGTTTCCAGTCGGTATTCGTTCGCTGACCTTTTCCATTTTCAGCACTCCTTTATCTGATTTAATAGTTTTCTGATCCGTTCCACGGTCAAAGTATCGGCCAGCCGGTGAAGCTCGGCCCGTTCCGGCTCTGTTGCTGGTAGAAGATTCTCTTTTCTCTCCGGCAATAACCCCAATTCCGTAAAGCTCCCCAGCGCGGACATGCTCCGGCGTTTGTCCTGTAGGGTGGCGTGCTGGCTGTAATGCTTCGTCATTTCCGGCGACATGTGGCCAACGATGCTTTGCACCACGGAAAGCGGGATTCCGTGCAGTCCGGCGTAATAACAAAAGGTATGGCGGCAACTGTGGAGGTCCTTCACGCTGACGGCGCGGTCACGCCCTTCCGCCCGGCGGGTGGTCTGAATTCCGATCCGCTCAAGGAACTGTTTCACTCGGTAGGAAACGCCGGACGGATTTTTCCGATACATTTTCGCATGATCCGGAAGGACGTGCGGAGAATTGCTGTTTGCTTTCAGCTCCAGAAGGTAATTTTTCAGCGATTCGGAGAATGGGATTTCTACGATTCGCCCTGTTTTGTGCATCCGGACCCGGACAACATTTTCCGTGAAGTCGATATTGTCCCATTCCAGAAGGCAAATATCCCCTTCCCGGAGCGCGGTTGTTATCGCCAGAGTGAAAAGGGGCCGCGTGAAGTCGTCAAGATTTTCGTGAATCCGTTTCAACTCTTCTTCTGAAAAGGCTTCCCGCGTGTCCGATTCCTTTTTCAGTTTCGGCATGTTGAAAGGGTTGTCGATCAGCCCGGCATCTCTGGAAAGCAGTTTGAACACTTCGGAACATGCCATTTGATAATCATTGACCGTTTTATTTGACGGCGTTGCAGTAGCATTGAAAGAAAGGGTTTTCCCGCCGCGCTGGTATGTCACCGTCTTGTTATAGCGGCCATTCTCCCGGATGAAGGAAATATATTCCTCGGCATGTTTCGGCTGGACGGCGGCAAGGTTCACGATTTCCGGATGTTCCCCTTTCATGAAGGACACAAAATCATTGAACATTTCCCCTTTCCGCGCCTTCACCTTTTCGGAAGGCATGCGCCGCCGGGGCTTCTGGAGGGATAATTCGTAGGCATCCGTAAGGGGAATATCTCCGCCGCCGGTCAATTCCTTTTTGAAATTCTCGATCAGGGCTTTGCAACTGGTCTGCCCTGCGGCCTTCTTTGCCGTGTCGCGGATATTCTTTTCATAGGCCAGCGCGGCCCGTTCGTTCGTGCATCCTTCGCAGACACCGTAATACCGTTTGCCGGATTGCATGAATTCGTAATGGTATTCGCCTGCCGTTCCTCTTATCCGGATCATCTGGTATGTCCTCCTGTTTTTCGTGCAATTGTATCTTGATGAAACTATATACCCCCTTTTGGCTCTTGTCAAACAAAAATTACGGCAGAATTACGGCAAATCGATTTTTTTTATTAAGTTTAGGCACATTGACCAACAGATTTGTAAACCGTCGGTCGAGGGTTCAAATCCCCCAGCTGGCTCCATTTGACTATAAACAAGCCATAAATATATTAATTGAATTTATCCCCCCTTTTTCCACCGTTTTATTAATAGAAATCCGATACAATAACAAAGATCCCAATATTAAGGAGTAAACTTACTATGGACATGGAATTCGCCTGCAAATTTGCGAATGAGTGGGTCGCCGCCTGGAACGCGCATGACTTGGAGAGAGTGCTTTCCCATTACAGCAACGACTTCGTACTGGCGACGCCGCTGATAAAGAAGATCGCCAGAGAACCGTCGGGGGTGCTGACCGGCAAAGCGGCGATCCGGTTGTACTGGCGCCAGGCGTTGGAACTGATTCCCGACCTTCACTTAAAACTCCTGCACATAACGGTCGGGATCGACATGGTGGCCATCTGCTATGAAACGGTCGGCAACCGGATCGCCATCGAGAACTTTCTTTTCGACGCCGACGGCAAAGTCTGCCGCGCAACGGTCTGCTACAGCAGTTGAGGCAATATACCACATTTATCGATTCGCATCCACACGTTATGCTGCCGGTGGAAACTTGATGGCAATCATGCGCGCCGAGGGTATCAACCGCACTACGAGCAGACGGGAACCTACGCCATTCAACCGGGAACCAAGTTGAATTTTCAGAGTGGGTCTTCCGTTTCAAACCGATCGATGTTTTTTTCACAGGTGTCCAGAAAACGGATCCATTCCCCCGGATCGATGAAGGCGTCCGCGGCACCTTGCCGCATCCGCTGGTATTTCCCTTTCGTGTCATTGTGGCCGACATGATTTCCGATGAAGATATCCACGGATTCTTTTCGGCAGCGGAGAAGACTTTCCCTGAACTTTTCACGCGGTCTCTGAAATTCAATGTGATATTTTCGAAGATATTCCGAACTCATGCTGTTGAGTCCGGCTCCGCCCATGGTTCCGAAACGAAGCCGCCGTCCATTCTCCTCTCCGGTCCAGAAAAAAGAGAACGTCCCGGCCGTATGCCCGGGAGTCGCGACACAGTCGATCGTAACGCCGCCAAGGGTGATTTTATCGCCGTTGCACAGCAGGTGATCGGGTTCGAAGAGTCCATTGAACGACATTTTGTATTCCGGAGCCCAGCTCAGCTGATTTTCTCCGCTTACCATCCCGCGGTCCTCTTCGCCGAGAAAAGTTTCCGCATGAACCATTTCCGCAATTGCGCGGGTTGCCGCCGCATGGTCGATATGCCCGTGGCTGTGGATAATATACCGGATGGCATGCGGATCAAACCCCAGCTTGCGGATGGATTCCAGAACCAGATAAAGACTTTCCTGATACCCGCTGTCGAGGAGAATCAGACCGTTCCCGGTGTCGATCAGATGCGACGAGGCGGGTTCCGTACCTACAAAATAGGTGTTGCCGAAAATTCTGAAAGGCTCCATTGCGCCTTCCCATGGATGCTCCATCATATTTGCTTCCATCCTTTTTGCGTCAGGAAGACCCAAAACTTTTCTCCGTGAAGAAAGCCGGAACTTCCTGTGTTCCTTTTTTGGAAATATAACTCCGTAACAGAAGCAATTCCATCCGCATTTGAATTTACTCCCGGATGATTTTTTGCGTATCCGGCTCCATCAATGAATTGAGGTGTTCTGCTGAGGGTATTTGACAGGCGAAATCTGAAATTACGACCGGAACCGCGGAATGTTCGACAACTCTGAATCGCCGGCTTCCCCTCCCCCGGATCCGTTCATTTTGAGGGGTTTCTTTCTGTTTACGGTTGACTGGCGGAAAATGTGTGGTAGATTATTCCACTGAATCATTTTTTCGGAAAGGAGCTTTTCATGGCCATACATCCCACCGCGATTGTCTCGCCGAACGCCGAAATCGGCAAGAACGTCGAAATCGGTCCCTATACCGTCATCGAAGACGATGTGAAGATCGGAGACGATTGCTACATCGACGCGCATGTCAAGATCGGACAGTATACCACCATCGGCCCCCGCTGCCGCATCTATTTCGGAACCTTCATCGGAGAACCTCAGGACCACCGTTTCTATAAAGGGATCCAATCCTATACCGACATCGGTTCGGACACGGTGATCCGCGAATATGTCACCATCCATCGGCCTCCCTTCGAATTCATGAAAACCATCATCGGAAACCATGTCCTGCTGATGGCTTTCGTTCATATCGCGCACGACGTGGTGGTGCATGACAACGTGACGATCGCCAACCAGACCGCTATTTCGGGCCACGTCCAGATCGGACGCGGCGCGGTCATGAGCGGTTACGTGAAGGTGCATCAGTTCTGCCGGATCGGCGCGCTTGCAATGGTAGGCGTCGGCGCCATCATCGTGCAGGATGTTCCGCCGTTCTGCATGCTGCGGGAAACCAACTTCATCACCGGCCCGAACACCATCGGACTCCGCCGGGCCGGAATGAGCAATGAAAGCCGTCTGGCGATCCGCCGGGCGATCCGGACATTCTTCTTCGAAGGACTGAACGTGAAGAACGCTCTGGAACAAATCGAGCGCGACCCCATGACGCCGGAAGTTCAGACATTTGTAAACTTCATCAAGGAAGCGCATCGCGGCATCATGCCCGGCAATCCAAAGTTCGTGGGAATGTCCGACGAGCAGCGGGATGCCATGGAAGCACAGGCGACCTGACAAGCGTCAAGGCACCACGTCAGTTCTAAAAAACAGTAAAGCGGGAACTCCTTCGTCATGAAAGATTTCCCGCTTTTTTACATTTTGTGGAAGTCCCCTGAATCAATATGGGCGCGCCCTTCCCTGAAAGAGGGAAAAGATGATGGATTCAGTTGCCGTAAATCTCGTTCAGAGACCAGCGGCTGGGGATTTCGGGTTCACGGTCAACCCACTTTCCATTCGTGAAGTCGGGGAACGCGACAGGCATGCTGCCCATGGCGATCGACTGTTCCGAAAGACAGGTAACGCTCATCCATGCAGCACAATCGTAGACATCGATCGGGGTCTGAACGCGACGGCGGGCCGCATCGAAAAAGGCGCGCATCGCCAGGGAATCCATTCCGCCGTGCCCGCCGATCACATTGTCGCGGTAGTCGCGCCAGATCGGATGATCGTGTTTTTCATAGAAGGACTCGACCTTGTCCCATTCATGCACCGTATAGGGATTGTTGGCAACATCGAGTTTTTCATACTTCGGGCTGATGCCTTCGACATAGATGCCTCCGGTGTTTTCCAGCCAGATGCCGCGGGTGCCCTGAACCCGGCAGTTGCGGGAGTAGGGACGCGGCAGGGACACCGAATGGACCAGTGTGATGGCTTCGCCGTTGGCGCACTTGATGACGGTGGTCACGACATCGCCCTCGTTGAAAACCTTGTCTGCCCTTTTGCCGGTATGGGCTTCCAGAGCCGCGACAAATCCGCGGGCTTTGGTCGCGGTGGAAGTGAGGCTCAGGAAACGGTTTCCGCGATTGATCCGGAGGATTTTGGCGATGGGACCGAGTCCATGGGTCGGATACAGATCCCCGTTGCGGCGCATATTGTGAATCGAGCGTTCAAAACGCTTCTCCACAGCCCACGCCATCTCGCTGAGGTCATGTTCATAGCCGCACTCACAGTAAATCAGCTCGCCGAAAAGCCCCTGCCGGACCATGTTGAGAACCATCAGTTCGTTGCGTCCGTAGCAGCAGTTCTCAAGCATCATGCAGGGGGTGCCCGTCGACTCATGGGCATGGATCAACTGCCAGAGTTCCTCGATGGAAGACGCGCCGCCGACCTCGATTCCTACATATTTTCCTTTTTTCATGCAGTCGCAGGCGATGGGAAGATGGGAGTTCCAGGAAGTCGGCACGAAAACAGCGTCCACTTCGGGATCGTCCAGCAGTTCGCGATAATTCATGTAAGCCTTCGGACGGGCGGCGGAATGGGCGTCGAAGATTCCGTGAATCCGGGCGATTCTTTCCTCGCGCACATCGCAGATTGCCGTAACGGCGGTTTCCTTCATTTCAAAGATGGTCGCAAGAAGGGTTTCGGCCCGTGCACCCAATCCGATGATACCGATTCTGACGGTCTGCTGCTCTCTCATAATGAAACTGTCCTTTGGTTGTCATTCAGCATATCCGGATAATATAAGCCCGGAAAAGGGTGCCGTCAAGCAGGGAAAGCCGGAGTTCAACTGAATTCGGGAATTGCGCAAAGAATGGGGATGCTTAAAAAAAAGTTCTTTCTCCACTTCCGGAGGATGGTGGAGGTTTCAGCACAGTGCCTGGAAAAGAAAATTACTCGAAAACGTCTACGATCGTGCCGTCAAAGAGATCCGCGGTTTCTTTTACCATCGGGATTTGCGCGGCTTCCTGTTTCAGCTGTTCAAGCTTCTTTTTCGGCGCTTTTTCCTCATGCATTTTCTTCTTCGTAAAGAAAACAAGGTCCGCCTGGGAATCGCCCGCGACAAGACGCAAATGACGCAGGAGAAAGTCTTTTTCCTTTTCCAGAGCGTTCCGGGCGGCGATTCCGAGTTTGTCGTCAAAAGCAACCCGGAGGGTCGCATTTTCAATCCGGTCCGGGAATCCCTCTTTCATCAGCTCGGCAATACTGTAGGCGGACGGACGGATAGACTCGGCCAGCTTTTCCCACAAATGTTCCGGAGAAATTCTTTCGCAGAGGGGAATGGAGGATTCTTTTTTCTCTACAGGCGGGGTTTCCTCTTCGATTTCTGGTTCGACAGGCAGTTCGAGTTCAGATTCAAGAGCATCCTCTTCTTCGGGTTCCGGTTCCGCAGCAGGAATTTCCGGAGCCGCCGCATCCGCAGAAATGACGGCTGCAACCTTCTTTTCCGGAACAGGTTCCAATTTTTCTGTTTTTGACGGAGCCTGTTTTTCTGAAGTGACGGAAGGCAAAGAGACAGATTTTTCCGGAGCCGGATCCTTTTTCAGAGGAAGGTCTTTTTCAGGAGCAGCGGCGGCAGACGGAGCAGGAGATGCGGGAACAGGTCTTGCCGCAGGCGCGGGGGAAGTTACAACAGGAGCGGATACCGCAGACGCCGGCTTTTCAGGAGGGAGCTGGGCCGTCTTGGGTTCCGTCATTTCCGATATTGACGGAACCTTTTCCGACAGAGGCGCCGTCACTTTTACAGGAGGTTCCACCGCAACAGCTTTCGGCGAAAAAGCGACGGGAATCTGAGAAAGTGACGGAATCTTTTCGATGCCTTCCAGTTCTCCATTCTTACGAATCTGGTTGAGTCGGGCGAGGAGGTCTTCAATGCGGACGGCATGGGCATGGCGCATGGCCCGGAGAAGAATGGTTTCCATGAAGACCTGTTTGTTGATCGCTTCCCGGAGGAAATAGGAGGAGGCGGAAAGCTGTTCAAGAAGAATCTGAAGGACATCGGCATTCGCTTTGGCGGCGAGGGTGCGGTAGCTCTGAATTTTTTCCTGACTTTCGTCGAGAACGGACTTTGGATCGGGAAGGATCAGAGAAAGCATGATTCCGCGCAGCCATGTAAGAATTTCTTCATAAAGGGTTTCCAGATTTTTCCCCTGCTCCGCGAACTGGTGGACGGAAAGAATCGAAGCCCTGCGGTCATTGGCCAGAATGGAAGAGAGCAGCGATTCCATTTCTCCGGGGGCGGTCAGGCCGAAGAGTGAAAGGGCCTGCGCTTCGGAAATGGTTTCGTTGGCGGAGTTGTCGCCAAAAAACGAAACGATCTGGTCCAGAAGGGATTGCGCATCACGCATGCCTCCGTCCGCGGCACGGGCGATCACATCCAAAGCGGAGCGGGAAATGTTGATTTTCTCTTCGGAGGCGATATAGGCCAGCCGCTGCGCGATCAGCTCGGCGGGGATTCTGGCAAGATCGAAGCGCTGGCAGCGGGAAATGACGGTCGGAAGAACTTTGTTGACTTCGGTGGTCGCAAAGATGAATTTGGCGTGCGCGGGAGGCTCCTCGATCGTCTTGAGCAATGCGTTCCAGGCGCTTTTGGAAAGCATGTGGACTTCGTCGATGATGTAAATCTTGTATTTGGAAGAGATCGGCAGATGAAGGACGTCTTCGCAAATGTCGCGGGCTTTCTCGACCTGGGTATGGGTGGCGGCGTCAATTTCTATGACGTCCACGCTGGATTCTTCGGCAATCGCCTTGCAGGAGGAGCACTCGCAGCAGGGTTCGCCGTCGATCGGGTGCTTGCAGTTGAGCGCCTTTGCGAAAATCCGGGCGGAGGTGGTCTTGCCGATTCCGCGCGGCCCGACAAACAGATAAGCGTGTGCGATGCGTCCGGTCACAATGGCATTTCTCAGCGTGCGCGCGATATGTTCCTGCCCGACCATGTCGGAGAAGCGTTGCGGACGCCATTTGCGAGCGGTAACTTGATATGCCATTGTTGCCCCTTATGGTTGAGAATGGTTCTGGGCTCCGGACTTTTTCGCCGTCCGCTGCTGTTCCAGTCTCTCTTGAATATTGGAGGCGGAATTGCCGAGGAGAACAAAAAATTCTTTGGACAGCGAACCGTTCATCGTCACGGTCAACCCTTTGTTCTGGAGTTTGAATGAATTTGTAAGTTCCTGCATCAGAGCAGGATTCTCATTATTGAGGAACAGTCCGGCCAGAAGGATGTACTGTTGGAGAAGAAGCATTGTCTGGTTGGCGTCCTGCTGGCTGGCTGTGAGAAATTCACTTTTCAGGACAATGTTTTCCCGGCCGCCGAAGGAAGCGGAAAAAGAATTGAGCTTCGTGGGGGGAAGGAACGGATTCTCCGCCTGGAAAGAATCGTCTGTGACGGCAAAACCGGAAGCAAAAGCCCCTGGGACCTTCAGCAGCTGGAGGAGATTCCGGGGAAGGCCGCGCGGTTCCTTGAAATAGGGAACAATCGAATCTTTCGTGACAACGATGATGTCCGGAGCCACATACATCAGGGCAAATGTGCGGACCCGGACTTTCTCCACACCTTTGGAAATACGTTTGGTCGAGAAGGAAAGAATGTGAACATTGCGGTTGTTGTATTTGCCGGCGGTATATTTGAAGTCCGGAATTTTGCTCTTCTGAAAGAGTTCGCGAAGACGCTGTTCGGGCAGGGCGGTTTTTGCAATGACGTATCCGTCATTTTCCACGAGGGAAGGCATGGAAACCACCATTGAAGAGCATATATCCTTGATTTTCAAATTGTTGCTTTGGAGAAGCCCTTTGTCCTGCTCCCCCATCATTTTTTCCAGATTTTCTTGAATGACGGGCATTCTGCGGTTCTGTTCCGTCAGATCGAGAAACAGGGCGCAGGCGGAATTCCGGGGAACAAAGGAATACAAATCCGAAGCCCGGAGCGTCTGGGCAATGGAAAAAACGAACCCCGCCGCAAGAAGAAAAGAAATGTGAAAAAAAACTTTCATATTACATTTTTCCGAATTTGTTTGTTATCATGAACATTTATAACCTGGGCGCAATGTAGAACGGGTTTCCTTCCGGATCGGCGAACCGGTAAACTTCAAATCCAACCTTATCGGTACAGGCCGAGGAAGGACTGTAGCCGTAAGAACCGAGTTTCTCCCTGATTTTGGAAAGCCTTTCTGTTCTATAGAGCCATGCGATTTTTCCGCCTGCCTCCGGAACGGGCTCATCCCATTCCGCTTTTTCAAGATAAAGGGAAGACTCCGGACTGATTTTGAATTCAACCCAGAAACTGCTGTCCAGAACGGGCTGGCCCAAATCCAGAATGTCCCGGTAAAACGCTTTGCACAACTCCAGATTCTTCACTTTGATGACAATGCCCAGGCGCGAACTTTCCATAACCGTAACTCTTCCGAACGTCTGTCCATAGATGATTGATTCTTCCACGAAACCATCTGACAATAGAACACCCCAAAGGCAAAAAATCAAATCGGAAAACAATTTTTTTCGTTCGGGTTTTACACAGATGGGAACCGGAGAATAGAATCCGGGAACGGATTATCCTTCCAGAATCACAGTGGCGACCGCGTAGTGTTTTTCATGGCTGATCGAAAGGAAAGCGTTTTCGACGCCGAGGGAATCGGCGGTTTTCCGGGCACCGCCGGAAAGGATAAGGACAGGCCGTCCGGAAAGGGGATCCCGGAGAATTTCAATGTCTGTGAAGGAACATTTTGCGCCGATACCGCAGCCGAGGGCTTTGGAAAGCGCCTCCTTGGCGGCCCAGCGTCCGGCGATATAGGAAATGCAGTCTTCGCTTTCGGCAATCTCGCGGGGAGTGAGAAGGCGTTCCAGAAAATGGGACGCGTGCTTCCTGACGATGTTTTCCATCCGCCGCATGTCGGCAATGTCGGTTCCCAGTCCAAGTATCATGGTTCACTCCGCGTTTAAAAGTCCGTGGTCGACGAAACTGAAAGCATCCGTGCGGGAGACGATCATATGGTCCAGAAGCCTGATCTCCAGCGACTTGAGAGCCGCCCGGACATCCTCCGTGAATTTCTTGTCCGCCTTGGAGGGGAGGGTGACCCCGCTGGGGTGGTTGTGGATGATGATGACGCCGGCGGCTTTTTTGCGGAGGGCGTCGACCGCAATGTTCCGGGGATAAATCACCGCATAGTCCACGGTCCCCCGGGAAAGGATTTCGGAACCGATGACATGATTCTTGGAGTTGAGACAGATGAGCATCATCATTTCGTCGGGATATTCCGCCAGCTTCATCCGTGCGTAATTCTGGAGCTGATCCGGAGAGGAGATCACATCGGTGTTTTTCATCCGGCAGTCCAGATACCGGACACAAAGGTCGCGCATGAGCTTGAGGAGGAGCGCGGAATTTTCGCCCATGCCGTCCACTTCGCAGAGTTCATGGAGTTCGGCGTCCATGATGCCGCCGAGATCCTTGAAGCGCTTCAGGAGTTCGCGGGCAATGGGCTTGACGTCCCGCCGCTGGATGCAGTAGGTCAGGAGCAGTTCCACCATGTCATATTCCGGAAAACCGTCGCCGCCCGCCTTGAGGTATCGTGCGCGCAGCCGTTCCCGGTGTCCTTCTTTGAGTGATCGTTCCACGTTTCCGCCGTCCTTTTCCCTGAAAAAAAATGTGCTGAAAAATAGCATGTTTTTCCCGGAAAGTCAACCGGAAAGGATGTTTCCGCATAAAATATTCCGATCCCGGGTATGGCGTCAGTCTTCCTTCTGTGTTTATGTAAAGAGTGTCCGCTGATGCGTCAACCACAAACTTGTCTCCCGAAAAAATTTTTTCCCTGCGGCTTGACAAATCTTCCGGCAGTGCTATATTCTTTCTGTGCCCAAACGTATGGGCAGTTCATGAACAGCCTCAAAAACGATGGAAAAGAAGCCATGGCGGTCACGATCAAAGACATTGCGAAACTGGCAAAAGTGGACGTTGGATCCGTTTCCCGGACCTTGCGCAACCACCCGGAAGCCCTCCGCCTCCGCGAGGAAACCCGGAAGCGGATCTGGCGGATCGCGGATGAACTCGGATATCACCGCAACCAGCTGGCCGCGGCCGTCCGCACGGGCATCGCCAAAACCATCGGCATCATTCTTTCCGACAACGAATACAGCGCAATGCAATTCACCGGCATCATGCGGGAAGCGATGAAGTCTGGGTTTGACGTTAAACTTTATCCGGATTCCGAACCGGAAAAGACCTTTTCGAAGATCATGGAAAACCAGATCAAAAACGTGATCGTCCTTTCCGCCTGCGACACCCTCCGCGAAAAAGCCGCGGTTTTCGCCCGGAAATACGGCATCCGTCTGGTTTACGTTTCCGAATACTCGCACGGGGAATTCCCGGCCATCAACATCGACAACTTCGGCGCCGCGGAAATGGCGACGGATTATCTGATCCGGTGCGGACACCGGAGAATCGCCCTGTCCTGCGCCCAGCATGATCTGCATTCGAAGGAAGACTTCGGGCGCAAATACATCCTCGAACGTCACAATGGATTCATTCATGCCCTGAAACAGGCCGGAATCATACCCGATCCCGAACTCCTGGCATGCACCGAAGATTATCGCGGATACATGAAACATTTGTTTTCCCTGCCGAAGTCAAAACGTCCGACCGCCGTTTTCGCCATCGGCGACGCCTGCGGCGTAGTCATTGAAAATGTCGCCGTCGAAATGGGGCTGAAAGTACCGGACGACATTTCCGTCATCGGCTTCGGAAATTCCGAAACCATTTGTGAAATGGCTCATTCCGAACTCAGCAGTGTCGGCCCCACCCTCTCTCTCACCGAATACGGAGAGATGGCTGTCAAGCTCCTTTTCAAGCTGCCCGGCGGAATAAAACCGGATGCAAACAACAACTGCCTGATCCGTCCGAAACTTTTTATACGGAAATCCGTCAAAAATAAAAACCAGTCAATGGAGGTGCTGCCATGACAGCTTCAAAAGAAAGAAAACCGCAAAGCTATCGTTTCACACTGATCGAACTCCTGGTCGTAGTTGCCATCATCGCGATTCTGGCGGCCATGCTGCTGCCCGCGCTGAACCAGGCGAAGAAAACAGCCAGGAATGTCGATTGCCTCAACAAGCAGAAACAGTTCGCCATCGGATTCAAGATCTATGAAAGCGACTACAGGGACTGGGCTCCGGGAGAATACTACCTCAAAAATGATTATTATGCCAGTTTCGTGATGCTTTTCGCCAATACGGGAATCTGGAGATATGATTCCACCAAGTACATCAACAAGCCGTTTGTCTGCGAAGAGGCTGTCAACTACGCCGTGGAAACCAAAACCGCCAACTACATGAGCGGAAATCTTTACTTCACGGCGGGAACCAATTACCACCTCATCGGGAACAAGGACACGCCGATCGGATTTCCGCAATACTACCAGAAATACCGGAACGGGTGGATTGCGGAAAAAGTCCCGACGAAAAATCCGGTCGGAACCGCAACCTTCTTTAAACCGGGGTCGACCAATTTTCCATCCTCGCTCGGATTGGTCATGTGCAGCAACGGATACTCCGATTCGTATTTCCGCTACTATCACCGCGGGGGAGTAAACCTGCTTTTCTGCGACGGAAGCGCCCGCAACACGCACAGCACGCAGATGGGCGTCTACCGGGTTTCCACGATCTGGTATTCCTGGCCTGCGAACGGATGTCCCGACCGGATGGTCAACATAGCCAATCTTTGAAATAAACAAGAGAGAAAAGGAAAATCCACATGAGCATTCAGAAACTCGCATGTGCCCTTGCCGTCTCCCTGTGTTCCACGCTCGTTTCAGGCGCGGATTACACTCTGACGGACAATGGAAAACCCAACGCCCGCATTCAATCGAACCCGAATCCGGCCGCGCCCGAATTCGCCGCCGGCACCGAACTCCAGAACTACATCAAAAAAATTTCCGGCGCCGAAGTGAAGCGAACCACCTATCCGGGGGTATTATGGCGGACAAGATCCGATACTCCGGAAACCGTTGAAATCCTGCCCGTGACGCTCGAAAACGGCAAACATCTCCTCCCCGCCGCGGTCAAGGCGAAACTCGAAGCCACGGAGAATCCGGACGCTTTCTACATCAAAAGCGATTCTTCCGACGGCAAGACTATTTTCATCGCCGGCAAAACGCCGCAGGCGGTTCTCTACGGGACACTCACTTTCATCGATGACTATCTCGGAGTCCGCTGGTTCCATGCAGGAGAGGAAGGCGAATACTGCCCCAAAAACAAAACCATCCGACTGAACGAAATTGACGATTTCCGCCAGCCGTGGATGGAACACCGTTCCATCGGCACATGGACAAAATCGGTTCTGCCGTTCGACTTTGAAAACTATGAAACCTGGCTCACCCGCAACAAGTTCAACTGGAACATCAATCACTGCTATTCCGACAAGACCCGCCTTCAGCTCGACAAGGCAACCTGCGGCAACAAGGCCATCGGCGGAGGCGGACACCTCACGTTTGAAGTGGCGGTCCCACAGAAACTTTTTGCGGCGCACCCGGAATATTTCCCGCTCAAAAACGGCAAGCGCGTCTGCGAAGAACGTTCGCAGCGCTGTCTCTCCAACCCGGCCGTTCAGAAAATGGTGATCGATTATATCACCAAGCATACCGCCTATGGCGGCGAATTCGACATCGGGTATCACGATTCCACCGACGGCTGGTGCTCGTGTCCCGAATGCGTCAAGATGGGGACAGGAGACACCACCGGAAAATTTTCTTATTCGACTCTGGCTCATCGGTTTACAAAACTGGTTTCCGACGCCGTCCTGAAACGCAATCCGGATGCGAAACTGTCGTATATGATGTATTCCCAGTTCCGTCCGCTCCCGGACATCAAAAACTTCCAATACGATAAACGGATGCTCGGGGTCTATTGTCCGCACCAGCGGTGCTACGTCCACGCATTCGACGATGCGAACAGCGACTGCAACAAGTTCTTCCTCGACGAATTCATGAAATGGAAAAATCTGGGCACGAAAATCGGATTCTTCGAGTATTACTGCTCCGCGAATTCCCCGTATGCTCCGATGGAATACATTCTCGCGAAGGACATGCGCTTCTTCAAGAAAATGAATTTCTCTTCGTGGCACGAGGACTGCACCTATCCCGACGTCCAATATCCCCTTTCCAACTGGCCGCTGTACTGGGCCGCCGGGAAGCTCATGTGGAACCCCGATCTCAACATAGACCGTCTGATGGACGAGGCGTACACCCTTTACTACGGCACAGCCGCCGAACCCATGAAGAAGTATCAGCAGTACCGGCGCGAACTCTGGGAAGCCGCGCCTGGACATGCCCTCTACGGCGGCCCGAAACGCTACGCTTACTGTCTGACGGTTCCCGGTGCGGAAAAACGTCTTCTCGGTTATCTGGAGGAAGCGAAAAAGCTGGCCAAAGGCGACCAAATCCTTCTCAAGCGCATCGGGAATGACGAATCCTTTCTGAAAAAATACTGGATCGCCGGAGCGGAAGAGCTGAAAAAGTTCTCCTCCGGGCAGAATTTCATCCCTGTGGCCAGGGCCGACGGAAAAATTACCATTGACGGCGTTCTGGACGAGGACGTCTGGCGCGGCGCTCCTTTCGTCACCGGGTTCAAAGACATGAAAACCAAAGAGGAGCCCATCGAAGAAACGCGCATCCGGGTTCTCTACGACAAGGACAACTGGTATATCGGCATCGAAGGCATGACCGAACACGCCTGGGGAAAACTCGTCGCCAATGTCGCGGAACGCGACGGCAATGTCTGGCAGGACGATTCCGTCGAAACCTTTTTCCAGCCTCCGAACTCGGGCGATTCCTACCAGCTCATCATCAATTCCCTCGGCACGCTCTGGGACGGCAAAATGCACCAGAAAGACCAGTACGATTCGAAGGCCGAAATCAAAACCCGCGTGCTCAAGGACCGCTACGTAATTGAAATGCGCATTCCGGTCAAACCGATGGGACGCGACGCCATCGCCAACGGCGAAGTCTGGAAGATGCACTTCTACCGGAACGTTCACAACCTTCAGCCGCCGAACAATACCGAAGGAATCGGACTGGACGCCGCTCCGCCCCATGAACAGACCCGCTACCGCAGCGCCACCATCGGAAAAAATGTGTTCAGAAACGGCAATTTTTCCGAAGTGATTCCCGTCAAGGAAAATGACAGAAAAAATTACAGTTCTCCGGAATTTGCACAAAGCTGGAGCGGCAATTCCGTCGGAATCGTCAAAGGCGCAAACAACCGGAATTCGGTCGAACTGAAACACTACATGGTTTCATGGCTCGATCTCACTCCGTCCAGAGACTATCCGCAGATTCTCCGGGGAGAAATCGCGGCCTCCGGAAAAGGCGCGCTCGATTCCCACATCAGCGGCTGTGTCCGCAAGCCCGACGACAAAAAAGCTTTCGGACATGAAATCAAGCTCAAAATGATCGAAAAGGGAACTCTTTCGGACAAAATGCAGGTGTTCCCGTTCGAAGTCGAAATTCCGCCGTATTTCCAGGGATACATCTATTTGTATTCCCCCGACGCGAAAATCGACTATATCACCGGTTCGCTCAGCCCGAAAAAATAAGAGAAAGACCGGGGGGAAGGGGAAAGCCTTTCTTGAAAGGGTTCCCTTTCTCAGCGGACACTTCCGTTGACAATCCGGAACCGGCGGGCTTTTTTCAGATTCAAGTCTTCTGAAACTTCCGTCAGGGCAAAAAAGGTCTGTCCGGCCGAGGCGATCTTGGTCAGAAACGCTTCTTTTGTACGGGCGTCCAAATCTCCGGTGGCGTCGTCTACCAGAACCACCGTATCCTTCAGGGCTCCCTGAGTTCTCCGGACGGCTTCCAGCTCCGCCAGCTTCAGCACAAGAGAAGCCATGCGGCATTGTCCGCGGGAACCGAAAAAACGCAGATTTTTTGTGGAATGCACAAACTCGAAATCATCCAGATGCGGCCCGAAGGAAGTGAATCCCCGGACCATATCGCGCTGGAGTTCGGATTCGGTTTTTTTCAGGTAGACTTCCCGGTCTTCCGTTTCCTTCAGGCAGCGCATCCGGATCCCGAATTCCGCAAGCGGTGGACAGATTTCCGTGATCATTTCGTGCATCAGATCCGAAAGCATGGAACAATATGTCCGGCGTTTCCGCACGATCATCGAGCCGGAATCCGCCAGCACGGAGGAATAGGAATACAGAATATCACGATCGTGTTTTTTGCTTTTCAGCAGAAAATTTCTGGAACGGAGCACGGAGGAATAATTCTGCAGGGCCGTGAAATACTCCCGGTCCAACATGGAGATGAACATGTCGAAAAAACGTCTGCGGAGAAGGGAGGGTCCGTTGATGATCAGGGGATCGTCCGGAAGAAAAGCGACGGTTTTGATCTTGCCGGTAAAGTCGCTGGCTTTGGAAACGGGCGTATGGTCCAGCTGAAGGCTGCGCACATTCCCCGCTTCGACTTCCAGAACGGATTTCCATCCGGCCGGGCGCGTAAATTCCAGTGAAAGGCGGAAACTCATCGTTCCGATCCGTTTCATTTCCTGAATTCTGGACGTCCGGAAAGAACGCAGATTCGCCAGATAGAAAATGGATTCGAGAAGACTTGTTTTCCCCTGTCCGTTCGACCCTTCGAAAATGACGGAAGCGGAATCGAAATCCAGAGAGGCTTCCCCGAAATTGCGGAAGTCTTTCAGATTCAGCTGCCCGATGATCATTTTACGGCTTCCGGTTCTTTTTTCCTTCGGAAAGGCGGCCGGAAAAAATGACAACCGCACCGTCGTTTCCGGGAAGGGAAACCGTCCCGTTTTTATGGAAATCCGGAAAACACTTCAATACGGGCCGTCCCGGCTTGAACTTCACCGGAACGGAAGAATAATTGATCATGACGCAGATTGTGTTTTTTCCGTCAAAATGCTCCGTAATTCCCACGGAAGCCGGTTTTTCCGGAAAGGAGACGTTTCCGCCCGAAAGTTCAAATACTTTCCGGTAGATTTTCCAGAAATCATTTTTGCTTTCCAGTGCCGAGTCTTCTATCGGCACACTTGAAAAGAAGACTTTCCCTTTTCCGAAAGCGGACTGGATCAGCACCGGATTCCCTTCACCGTCCTTTGCCAGAATTTTTCCTTTTCCCACGATCAGTTTCTGCGTAAAAGAAGAATCGCAGGTCATTTCAGATGTTTCCCCTGCCAGCCGGAAAGAAGTGCGGGAAGGTTTTTTCGTGCGGTAGTCGATCCGGCATCCGAAGACCTCTTCAAACGGTTGAAGCACGCCATCGGAACAGCTCACGAAGAGAGACGCTCCTTTTTTCACTTTTTCCAGGAGCTCGTCATAACGGTGCTTATCCATAACCCGGAACCCGGAAACAGACGGCATCATATAGAAATCGGAGTCAGGCAATGAAGCGGAAGCGAATGCAAATCTGATTTCAATCCCTGCTTGTTTTGCAAGAAGGAATGAGGCAAACGCGGTTTTCCATTGATCCTGACCGCAAGTCAAAATGCAGACGGCATCCGTTTTTCGCGGAGGAAGCTTTTCAAATGGAAGGGAATCCAGATATTTCACAAAATTCCACATGGCTTCAGCCGTCGGTTTCGGCTTCCGGTCCGCGGTGAAAAGTCCGAGTTCACGTTCCATTCCGATCCAGTCGTATGGAGGCTGTTTCAAATGAGTCTGGTTGAATCCGCACCACCAGAGATATCCGCGAAGATCATGAGCCCAGGCGGAAAACAGGGAAGAACGCATGTTGGCGGCAGCCCGTTCCTCACTGCATTGCATCGGCCCTAAAGATCCCGCTTCTTCCACAAAACAGGGTTTTCCTCCTATATCGCCGTAAAGCAGAGACTCCGCCGTGGAATGAAGAGTGGAAGGCAATTCATTGAACTCGGAAAGATTGCAGAAAGGTGTGAACAGCGGATACGGATGTGTTGTCAGGATATCAACAAGTTCCGAATGACTTTGAATGCTCCATGGACTCTCTTCGTTAACCTTGAGACCATGCATTCCGGAAATGACCGGCCTTGTTTGATCCTCCAGAAGAATGGAGGAAACAATGGAATTCGTCCATAGCCAGGCGGAGACCTGTTTTATGTTGAACTGGAGACAGTTACATTCATTTCCGAGATCCCATGCAAGAATGGATTTCTGATGTTTCATTCTTTTGACGAAGCAGCGGACAAATTTCACCTGAAGCTGAATTGCTTCCGGATCAGTCAGAATGTCCACTCCTTCCAGGGCGGGAGGAACGAACAGGCGCCCGCTCATCCAGCCAGTGATAATCCCCACAATAAGAGAAATTCCATTTTTTTCGGCAACTTTGCAAAGACTTTCAAATCTCTCCAGCATAACAGGATCGACGCCCGCGGAACCTTCTTCCGTTTCGGAAAGGGGATTTTCCCGGATACGGAGTTCCATCTTTTCTCCGCCGCAGCCGCGCATTCTTTCTACCGGCTGAAAATCAGGCCACAGCGGAAAAACACGCAAAACTTTCATTCCTTTTGAAGAACATGCCGCAAGATCTTTGTTTACAACGTCTTCCGACCAGTCATGCCACATGGAAGTTCCGGCGTGGGAAGCCCAATAATTACAGCCTGTGAAGAAAATACCGCTTTCAAAAAGTCGATGCATACAAGCAATTCCGACAGTTTTCCCTGTTCTTACATAAAACAGAAATTACTTGTCTATAACAGGTTATATGAGAAATTACTTATTTCTCATCGGCATAATCACATAAAGGAAGCCGTCACCGCTTTCAACCGCAATCGGACTGAAAGCGTCATTGATTTTAATTATGACGTTATCCACACCGATATGTTTAAAAGGATCGGAAAGGAACTGCGGATTGAAGGAAAGCGCAATGGATTCAGGTTCATTATATTCAATGTTAATATATTCTTTACCTTCTCCGATATTGCTGTTTGCCTCAAACAGGAGGCGATTTTCCGCAAAAGTGATCTTGACGAAGGAGGAAGAAGCATCAAACAAAGGAATACTGACAATTTCCAGAGCATCAATGAAATCATTGCACGGAACGGAAATCTTTTTTGTGAAACTGGCGGGAATAACCTGTCTGTAGTTGGGATAATTTCCATCGATGAGTTTGGAATAAACCATCGTATCATTGAGTTTGAAAAGAATCTGTTTTTCCCCTATTTCGAGAACAACATCCCCTTCCTTATCAAGGATTCTCTTGACTTCGTTCGCCACCTTCAGGGTAATGATGACATCGCCGTCGGAACCGTCGGAAACCTCATCCAGCAATTTTTCAACAAGGGCAAGACGTTTTCCATCCGTGGCAACAGCCGTCAGGTTTCCTTCCTTGACGGAAAGAAACACTCCCTGGAGAACCTTCCTGGAATCATCCAGACTGACAGCATAAGAAATGCGGTCAAGGATCCGGGAAAAATCGGACTGCTTGACTTTGAAGCTTCTCTGGGAAGAAAAGTCGACCGGAACCGGGAAATCCTCGGGAGCCAGACCAAGAATCATGAAATTGGCGGTTCCGCATGTGATCTGAGTATGGTGCTTTTCATTTGTTTCAAGAAGAACACTTTCCCCCTTGAACTTCGAAACGAGTCCGAGAAGACGTTTTGCGGGAAGAGTGGTTGTTCCCGTCTTTTCCACCTGAGCTTCAACAAATGTGGTAATCCGTAATTCGAGATCGGTCGTCGTAAAGGTAAGCTTGTTCTGACTGGCTTCGATCAGAACATTGGCCAGAACGGGTAGGGTTGTCCTGCTTCCTATGATATTGCTTACCTTCTGGAGAGCTTTAAAAAGAGCTTCTTTCTTAACGTTGACTTTCATTTTTCCCTCGGCTTCTCTTCGATGTTGGTTATTTATTCAGTTTTTATTTAATATATCATTACTATTATATATGTCAATAATGTTTACAACCCCGAAAACAAACTCATTTCAAAAATATGGAAGTTGTTGAGAATTTGTTTTGAATTTTAGTATAAATGGTGCTCTATTGATATACATCAAAATTGGGAACATCATTTTACGACAACTCAACAGGGTTATGAACATGGTTACCGACAATATAACAGACCGTCATGTAAAAGAACTCCTGAAAAGACATCCGGAACTTCAGGAAGCTGCCGAAAACCTTCTCAAGGTATATTTTATACTGAAAATTTGTTTTTTCAATCAAAAAAATTTATTTGTTTGCGGAAATGGAGGAAGTGCCGCCGATTCCGAACACATTGTCGGAGAACTGATGAAAGGATTTAAAAATCCTCGGAAGATTCCTCAGAACATCAAAGATATTTTCCGTCAGAAACTGGGGTCCGATGAATTGGCGGATAAACTTCAGATGGGTCTTCCGTGCATCTCGCTCCTTTCCCATTCCGCATTGTCTTCCGCTTATATCAATGATGTGGATCCTTTCATGGTATATGCCCAGCAGCTGTTTGTCCTTGGAAAGGAGGGAGATGCCGTTCTTGGCTTAAGCACTTCCGGAAACGCCGGAAATATCCTGAATACTTTCAAAGTGGCCCGGGCGCGGGGAATTACAACGATTCTTATGACGGGGCAGAATCACGGAAAATGTGAAGAATATGCCGATTATATCATAAGAGCTCCGGCAAAGGAAACCTATCTTGTTCAGGAACATCATCTTCCGCTGTATCATTGTCTATGTGCGATGTTGGAGGAAACCTTTTATGGAAAGTGACCGCACGATTCCTTCCCACATTGCGATCATCATGGATGGCAATGGAAGGTGGGCGAAAAAAAGAGGGCTGGACAGGGCGGAGGGACACCGTGCCGGAGCTGTTGCCGTAAAAAATCTGGTGGAAAACCTGAAAGGACGAGGCATACATTACCTGACTCTTTATGCTTTCAGCACGGAAAACTGGAAGAGGTCGAAAGAGGAAGTCGACGGACTGATGGAACTTCTCTGCGAGTTTATAGATGCGAATCTGGACTTGATCAATGAAAAAAAGATTCGTCTTCTTATTACGGGTAGAATGCACGGACTTCCTGATAATGTTCAGTTTAAGTTGAAGAATGCGATTCAAAGGACTTCGGAAAATCAGGACGCGACATTGATCTTTGCCCTCAACTACGGAGGAAGGGCCGAAATTGCCGATGCCGCGGCGCGGATTGCACGGGATGCCGTTGCCGGAAAAATCAGTCCGGATGACATTGACGAAGCATTTTTCAGCCGATATCTTTATTTGCCCGAGGTCCCGGATCCCGATCTTCTGATCCGCACCAGCGGGGAATTGAGGCTGAGCAACTTTTTATTGTGGGAACTTTCCTATTCGGAAATATATGTGACGGATGTGTTGTGGCCGGACTTCGATATTGACGAATTGGATAAGGCAATCGATGATTTTCAAAAAAGAAACAGAAGATTTGGAGGGAGATAAAATGTTTTTATCAAGACTGGGAAGTACTGCTCTTTTGCTGGCTCTTTTAGGGGTTTCCGTTTTTGCTCCCAACATCTACAGGCAGAACACCTTTTACGTGCTTCTGGTATTCTTCACATTCGTTCTTGCAAAAGAAATTTGCGCTCTTCTGAAAAATATCCAGATGCCGACGCTGGAAACTTTTCTTCCTTACTTTCTTTCCGTCTGTACAATGATCTGCGGGCTGCAGATTTTTTATCCCACGAATCTGGTTATAGTCATTATTCTGTTCTTTTTCTTTATTTTTCTCTTCCTGGGATTCTGGGGGATGGTTCTTTTTGCACGAAATTCAGCGGAATCCATACGGAAATTGTTCAATACGCTTACTGCCGGAATGTTCATCATGATTCCGGTTGTCATGATCATCATGATCTATACGCTTGGCGAAGGGATAAATAAAACGGTTAAGTACAATATTCTTTTCCTGTTTTTTATTCTTGTAACGAAAGTGGGAGACATCGGGGCTTATGTGGTCGGAAGCCTGTCGAACAAGCTCATGAAAGGCGGAAACCACAAGATGATTCCCTCCATCAGTCCCGGAAAATCCTGGGAAGGGATGGCGGGCGGCTGGATCTTCACCATTCTTCTGTGCGTATGCTTCTATTATTATAAAGGATTGATTCCTTCTCTCTGGGCCGCGGCTGTTCTTGGAACGCTTTTCTACTTTGTCGGAATGGCGGGCGACCTGGCGGAATCTTCCATGAAACGGGCGGCGAACCTGAAGGATTCCGGACAGATTATTCCGGGAATCGGAGGGGTTTTCGATCTTGTGGACAGTTTGCTGATGACGGCCCCTCTGTTTCTGCTGGTTTTCGTCCTTCAGCTGATTTTTGTTCGTTTCGGGCTTGTATTTTTCAATATTTGAGGCATATTTCTTTCCCTTTTCATTTTTATTAACATGGAGTTGTCAACATGAACAAAGCGGATCTGAGAAAAAACGTACTTCGTCTCCTGGGTGAAAATGGTCGCCTTCAGGTTTCCGATATCGCTGCCCGCATCGACGTCTCCGAAAAGGAAATCGAGAAAGAAATCCGGGCGCTTGAAAAAAACAATATCATCATAGGCTATCGAGCTATATTCGATGAGTCCGAGCTGCCTGAAAACGCGGTCAAGGCCATTATCGAAGTGAAAGTCCGTCCCGAAAGGGAAGGCGGATTCGACAAGATTGCGCGGCGCTTGAGCAAGTTCCCGCAAGTGTCCTCCCTTTACCTGATGTCGGGTCCCTACGACCTTCAGCTGGAGGTCAAGGGGGAGAGTCTCAACGATGTGGCCCATTTCGTTTCCAGTAAACTGTCCACGGTTGATGGAGTTCTGTCCACCTCCACTCATTTTCTTTTAAAGAAGTACAAGGAATCCGGAAAGTTGATGCAGGAGGAGGAAGATCATGAACGTCTCAAAGTCTCGCCCTGAAAAAAGAAGGGTCGCTCCCCACATCGCCGAATTGCCCAAGAGCGGAATCCGTGACTTTTTCGAGCTGGTCAGCACGATGGACGATGTGATTTCCCTCGGAATCGGCGAACCGGATTTCGTGACTCCCTGGAATGTGCGTGAAAGCGCCGTATATTCCATTGAGCGGGGACATACCCATTATACGTCGAACCTCGGTATCCTTCCTTTGCGCAAGGAGATATGCCATTATCTTTCCACGGATTACGGGCTGGAATTCGATCCCGTGCACGAGTGCATCATCACTGTCGGCGTGAGCGAAGCGCTGGATCTTGTGATCCGCGCGATCACCAGTCCCGGCGACGAGGTCATTTACCACGAACCGTGTTATGTCTCCTACAGTCCGGAAATCCGGATGGCGCACGGAGTTCCGGTTCCGGTCAAGACGTTCGAAAAGAACGATTTTTCACTGGACCCGGCCGATCTCGAACGGGCGATCACGAAGAAAACCCGCGCCATTCTTCTGAACTTTCCGTGCAATCCGACCGGCGCCACACTGTCGCTGGAACAGACGAAGAAAATCGCGGAAATCGCCATCAGGCACGATCTGCTGGTGATCGCCGACCATATCTATTCTGAACTCACTTACGGGGAACGGGTTCCTTCCATTGCCGCGATGCCGGGAATGAGGGAACGGACCATATTCCTCCACGGTTTTTCCAAGGCGTTCGCCATGACAGGGTTCCGCATCGGATACGCCTGCGGTCCGGCGGAGGTCATCGATGCGATGATGAAGATTCATCAGTATTCGATGCTCTGTGCCGGCATCACCGCCCAGGAGGCCGCTCTGGAAGCCCTCCGGAACGGACGCGGCGACATGCTTGCCATGAAGCAGGAATACTGCGACCGGCGCAACTACATCGTCAAAAGCCTGAACAAGCATGGACTGAAATGCCATAAGCCCGAAGGTGCGTTTTATGTGTTCCCGAACATCACGGCCACCGGACTGAGTTCAAAGGACTTCGCCACCCGGCTGCTGATGAGCCAGAAAGTCGCCGTCGTTCCCGGAACCGCGTTCGGTTCCTGCGGAGAAGGCTTTGTACGCTGTTCCTACGCCACCTCCATGGAGGGGATCAAGGAAGCCATGGACAAGATCGGACTGTTTCTGAAAGAGATTTCGTAAGCAGTTCTCTTTGAACAATATTCACACCACAAAAAAGGGAAGAAATATGAAAAAGCTTCTCATGGGGCTGTGCCTCCTTTTTTTCGTTCTGGCGGAAAGCCGGGCGGCGGATCGTTCCACCTGGAAATATACGATGTCGGAAAATCTGCTGACGGTGTCGGTCACGATTCCGAAAGGGCAGTATCTGTATCAGAAGTCGACTTCGGCGGAAGTCCTTCAGAACGGGAAAAGCCTGTCTCCTTCGGAAACGCCTCGGGCGGTCCCGCATGAAGATTCATTTTCCGGGAAAACGGAAGTTTATCAGGGCGGCGCCGTCCATGCGTGGAAATTCAAACTGGAAAAGGGAAGTTTTCCCCTGACGCTTCTTTTGCGCTGGCAGGGATGCGCGGAGGCCGCGGAAGGCCGTCCCGCCATGTGTTTCCTCCCCGGAAGCAAAGAGTTTGCCTTTGAAAAACCGGAAATGGCGGGGGCGCCGAAAACGCTTTTTCCCGAAGCCGTGAAGGGGCTGGAAAAAAATGAGCCGAAAAAGGAAGAAAACGGGTTTCCCGGATATGAGACAGTGCGGGCGGAATCCGGTTATATCGGCGCTCCCGAGTTCGTCGCGTTTCTGAAGGGGGAGAAACGCGAATTGTTCCTGAGCTTTGCCGGACAGAATTTCCTGATGATTCTGCTGCTGACCCTTCTGGGCGGCATCGCGCTGAACCTGACGCCCTGCGTCCTTCCGATGATTCCGATCAATCTGGCGATCATCGGGGCGAAGACGGGCAGTCGTGCCGTCTGTATGTTCCGCGGACTGATTTACGGCGCGGGGATTGCCGTCGCCTACGGCGCGGTTGGCGTGGTGGTGGTTCTGACCGGTTCGAGTTTCGGCGTGATCGATTCCACATGGTGGTTCAATGCGCTGGTGGCTCTCCTTTTCATCGTGCTGGGACTTTCCCTGTTCGACCTTTTCATTCTGGATTTTTCCAGATACGATTCCAAATTCAGATCCCTTACCGGGGCGCGGCTGATCGGAATCTTCGCCATGGGAGCGGTGGCCGCGATCCTTGCCGGAGCATGTGTGGCGCCGGTCGTGGTGGCGGCGCTTCTCCAGGCCAGCCGGATGTATAATTCCGGACAGCAGATCGGGCTGATCCTGCCGTTTGTGCTGGGACTCGGAATGGCGTTGCCGTGGCCGATTGCCGCCGCCGGATTTTCCGTGATGCCGAAGCCCGGCGTATGGATGAAATATGTGAAATACGGGTTCGGTGCGATCATCCTTCTGATCGGCATTTACTACGGATATACCGCCTTCCGGATCGGAACGGCTTCCGCCGGTTCCCCGGAGAAGATGGCGCAGAATGAGGCCGCCCTGAAAGAGGCCCTGAAGGAGTCAGCGAAATCCGGCAAACTTGTCCTGATCGACTTTCATGCGGAGTGGTGCAAGAGCTGCAAGACGATGGAAAGCACGACCTTCAAAGATGCGGCGGTTCAGGAGGAGTTAAAGAAATTCATTTTCATACCCTTCGACGCCACGGACATCTCCAACCCGAAAATCAGCACCGTCCTGAAGCGCTTCGAAGTGCCCGGCCTGCCCGCCTATCTGGTCGTCCGGGGGAAATGAGACGCTTCCCGGAACGGGTGCGGATGCTCTTTTTCCCGATGCCGGCGTGAAAAGCGAAAAGTTTTTTTGTGGACAAATCATTGACTTTCAGTATGGAACATGCTACATTTCAATCCTGAAAGATGCCGGTGAACCGAGGGGCCGTTCCGTCCGGGGACAACAAGATTCGGATGAGCCGGCCGCCGAAACCGGATGATAACAGGAAAGGATTCTTCGCGATGAAGTCACATTCGAAGGGAAACATGCCCCCGGCGATGATTCTGTGCGGCGGAAAAGGAACGCGCCTGAGGGAAGTGACGGAACTCCTTCCAAAGCCGATGGTTCCGGTCGGAGAACAGCCGATTGTATGGCATATCATGAAGACCTATGCCGCGTTCGGGGTCCGCCGTTTCATCCTGTGCCTCGGCTACAAACAGGAAACGTTCATCGATTATTTCATGAATTTCCACATGCGCCTTTCCGACTCCACCATCACGCTGGGACACAACCCGAAAATCGTGTTTCATAAGGAAATCGAGGAATCCGACTGGGAAGTGACGCTGGCGCAGACGGGACTGGAATCATTTACCGGAAAGCGCGTCGCCATCGCCTCGAAATACCTTGGAAAGAACGATGAAAATTTTTTCCTGACATACGGCGACGGACTGTCCGACATCGATGTCGGCAAACTTTACCGCAGTCATTTGAAGTCCGGCAAAATATTTACGATTTCCGCGGTCCATCCTGCCGCTCGGTTCGGGGAAATGCATCTCGACGGGGACCGGGTGGAGAACTTCGATGAAAAAACCGCGGTTTCCGCCGGCTACATCAACGGCGGCTTTATGACGATAAACCGGAAATTCATCGAAAAGTATCTGAGCCGGACGGAGAACGAATTTTTTGAAAGACGTCCGATGGGGGAGGCGATCGGCAACGGCGAGGTTCATGCGTTCCGGCACGAAGGATTCTGGCAGTGCATGGACACTCCGCGGGAATACCAGCTTCTGAACGATCTCTGGGAATCCGGCAACGCGCCGTGGACCCGCTTCTGGGACAAATGACCATGTTTGGAAATATTTATCGGAACAGGCGCATCCTTTTGACCGGGCATACCGGATTCAAAGGTTCCTGGCTGGCCTGCTGGCTTCGCGAACTCGGCGCGGAGGTCTGCGGGGTCGCGCTTCCCATGAAGACGGAGCATTCCCATTTCGATCTGCTCCATCCCGAAATCCGCTCTGAAATGGCGGATATCCGCGATGCGGAAGCGGTGAAGAAGATTTTCAATTCCTTCCGTCCGGACGCGGTCTTTCATCTCGCGGCCCAGCCGCTCGTAAGGCAGAGTTACCGGGAGCCGGCCGACACCTTCGCCGTCAATGTCATGGGCACGGTGAACGTGTTGGAGGCCTGCCGTTCGAATGATTCCGTGGGGGCCGTCGTCGTGGTCAGTTCTGACAAATGTTACGAAAACCGCGAATGGCTCTGGGGTTACCGCGAAAATGAGCCGATGGGCGGATACGATCCCTACAGCGCCTCGAAAGGGTGCACGGAACTGGTTGTCGCTTCCTGGCGCCGCAGTTTCTTCCACAATGACGATTACGGGGAAAAACATCATGCGCTGCTGGCCAGCGGACGCGCCGGAAACGTCATCGGCGGAGGCGACTGGGCGGAGGACCGTCTGGTGCCTGATCTCATGAAGGCCGCCGCGGCCGGAAAACGGGCGGAAATCCGGAACCCGGAGGCCGTCCGTCCGTGGCAGCATGTGCTGGAGCCTCTGAGCGGATATCTTCTCCTGGGACAGAAACTGCTCGAAGGCGAAACCCGTTTTGCCGACGGCTGGAATTTCGGTCCCGCCGATGACGGAATCATTTCCGTGAGGGAAGCCGCGGCCTCGCTTCAACGGCATTGGAACGCGGTCCGGGTCGACATGCGTCCGCCGGAGAATGCGCCTCACGAGGCCGGGCTTCTGCGTCTGGATTGTTCCAAGGCGCGCCATGCCCTCGGATGGCACGGCACATGGTCGCCGGAAGAAGCCTTCCTCCATACCGCGCAATGGTACAGAAGTTTTTATGAAGAGAAAAAAGTCCGGACGAATGACGATCTCCGGGACTATATCGCTTCCGCACGGAGCAGGGGGCTGACATGGACAGAATAAAACAGCTGCATGATGAAATTCTCGCCAAAGTGAAGGAATATTGTGCGCTGGCGTTTCCGCCGGATGCCGAAGTCCCCTTCGAACCGGGCAAATCTCGCGTGAATTACGCGGGCCGGGTCTTCGATGAGAAGGAGCTGGTCAATCTGGTGGATTCCTCGCTGGAATTCTGGCTTACTTACGGGCGTTATTCCCGTGAATTCGAGAAGAAATTCGCCGAATATCTGGGAGTCCGCTTTGCCCTGCTGGTCAATTCCGGTTCCTCGGCCAATCTGCTGGCGTTCATGGCGCTGACCTCTCCCCTGCTGGGCGACCGTAAAGTCTGCCGGGGCGATGAAGTGATCACGGTCGCCGCCGGATTTCCGACCACCGTTGCCCCGATCATTCAGTACGGGGCGGTTCCCGTGTTCGTAGACGTGGAGGCCGATACGGCCAACATCGATCCCGCAAAATTGCCGGGCGCTCTTTCGGAAAAGACGAAAGCCGTCATGGTGGCCCATACGCTCGGAAATCCGTTCGATCTCAAGGCGGTGAAAGCGTTCTGCGAAAAACACGGACTCTGGCTGGTCGAGGACAACTGCGACGCCCTCGGATCGAAATACGACGGCCGTTTCACCGGCACGTGGGGCGACATCGGCACGTCGAGCTTCTATCCGCCCCACCACATGACGATGGGTGAAGGCGGAACCGTATATACGAATGATCCCCTGCTCAAAAAAATCCTTCTTTCCATACGCGACTGGGGACGCGACTGCTGGTGCGATTCGGGAGTGGACAATACGTGCGGATGCCGTTTCACGAAACAGTTCGGCAAACTTCCTCCCGGATACGACCACAAGTATGTCTACAGCCATTTCGGCTACAATCTGAAGGCGACGGACCTTCAGGCTGCGATCGGGTGCGCCCAGCTCGAAAAACTGTCCTCTTTCACGGAAAAACGCAAAGAGAATTTCCGGATTCTTTACGAAGGCCTGAAAGATCTTCCGCAGCTGCGGCTGTTTTCGAAATATCCGGAAAGCAATCCTTCCTGGTTCGGCTTCCTGATTACGCTCACGGACCGTGCCGGGTTCACGAGAAACGAGCTGGTTACGCATCTGGAATCGAAGAAGATCCAGACCCGGAACCTTTTTGCAGGCAACCTGACGAAACATCCGTGTTTCGAGTCGCTGACGGAAGGAATCGACTACCGGATCGCGGGCGAGCTTACGAATACGGACAGGATCATGAACGACGCCTTCTGGATCGGCCTGTATCCCGGAATGAGCAAAGAAAAACTGGACTATATGATACAAACCATCAGGATATTCTGCGAAAGAAAAGGAGAGAAGTGAACCATGGGGAAAGAAGCTTTATTTCAGGATTTGATTATTTTTGAACTTGCCAATAACCACATGGGTGATGTGGAACATGGGAAAAAACTGATCCGCGTGTTTGGGGCGGTGGCGAAGGACTTTCCCGCGTTCCGGTTCGCCTTGAAGTTCCAATACCGCGAACTCGATACTTTCATTCATCCCGATTATCAGGGGCGCATGGACATCAAATACATCAAGCGTTTTTCCGAGACCCGTCTTTCGGAAAAGCAGTTTCAGGACCTCAAAAAAACGGCCGCGGAACAGGGATTCCTTTCCATGTGCACGCCGTTCGACGAGGTTTCCGTGGACCGGGTGGTCCGGCATGAATTCAATTTTCTGAAAATCGCCAGTTGTTCCTTCAATGACTGGCCGTTGTTGGAGAAGGCTGTGAAAACAGGCCTTCCGATAGTTATCTCCACGGCAGGTGCGGAACTTCAGGACATCGACAGGGTCGTGACCTTTCTGGAACACCGGGAAATCCGTTTCTGCCTGATGCACTGTGTCGGCTCCTATCCGACGCCGGATAACGAATTGGAACTCAACCAGATTGATTTCTTCAAAAAACGTTATCCGGGCGTGCCGGTTGGATTTTCCACCCATGAACGCCCGGACAATTTCCTTCCGGTCATGCTTGCCACGGCCAAAGGGGCGGTCATTCTGGAACGGCACGTCGGGCTGCCGACGGAAAAGTATCCTCTAAACGCTTATTCCTCCTCCCCGGATCAGGTCCGTGCCTGGCTTGCGGCCATCGTCGAAGCCCGTGCCATGTGCGGAGTCGTCGACCGCCGCCGCGATATTTCTCCCAAGGAAGCCGCTGATCTCCGCGGACTTCAGCGCGGCGCATTCCTGCGGAATGCCGTCAAGGCGGGGGAACTTATCCGGGCAGACAATATTTTTTATGCAATTCCCTGTCAGGACAACCAGTTCCGGGCCAACGACATTTCCAAGTACCTGACCCTGACCGCAAAGTGTGATCTTCCTGCCAATGCGGCGCTGGAAAAATCCAAGATTGACAGCCAAAATATTTCCGATAAGGTCCTGAAAATCATCCGAGATCTTTGTTCTCTCATCAAGAAAGCCAATCTTCCGCTTCAGGACAAACTTGAATTTGAAATTTCCCACCATTACGGGATCGACAAATTCTATGAAACCGGCTGTGCGATTATCACATGCATCAATCGAGAATACTGCAAGAAAATCATTCTCGTGTTGCCCGGCCAACGCAACCCCACGCATACGCACATCAAAAAAGAAGAGACGTTCCATGTATTGTATGGAACGGCCATCCTGACCCTGAACGGAATCCGGAAGACCTTCCATGCGGGAGATCTTATTGTGATCGAACGCGGCGTGGCACACGATTTTGCTTCTGATACCGGCACCGTTCTGGAAGAAATTTCCACCACTCATTTCAAGAACGATTCCATCTATGAAGATTCCCATATTTCTCCGGCGGAACAGCGGAAAACCTATATGACTTTCTACAGCGACTGGATCACCAAAGGAGTATGAGCCACCCCTATGCTAATGATTCCCGTCCGCTCCTTGTCTGGGATGTGGATGATGTCCTGAACGAACTGCTGCGGTTCTGGTTGTCCGTAGAAAATGCCGGAACCGGGCGGAATATCCCTTTTTCCGCCCTCACGGAAAATCCTCCGGACCGCATTATGGGGCTCTCCCGGAAAGAATATCTGGCCTCTCTGGATGCTTATCGGGCGGGGGGGCATTACCGCCAGCCGCCTAGAGAAGAAATCATGATTTTTTTCCGGACGTGCGGAGCCCGGTTCCGCCATCTGGTCCTCAGCGCGGTTCCGATCCGGTTTGCCGGACCGTCCGCCGACTGGGTTCTGACTTATTTCGGGCCGTGGATTCAGAATTGTCTTTTTGTGCCTTCCCCCCGGCCGGACTTTCCAATGGAATCCCAGCTTTTTTCTTCGAAAGCGGAGGCAATGTCCCGGATCGGCAGAGATGCGATCCTGATCGACGATTCCCCGCTTCATGTGATCGAAACAGTGAAAGCGGGAGCCTCGGCATTTCTGTTTCCCGCCCCGTGGAATGAAAACAATACGCTTCCGGTCTGGACCTTTCTGGAACGGATTGCTCAACTGAACCCAGGAGAATGAAATTATGATGATGAAGGTATCCGATTATATTTTTCAATGGCTGGCCGATCACACGGGCGTCGATACGGTTTTCATGTTGCCCGGAGGCGGATGCATGCATCTGGTTGATTCTCTGGGGAAAAATCCGAAACTCTGTTTCGTGTGCAACTTGCATGAACAGGCATCTGTAATTGCGGCGGAAGCCTATGCGCAGGACCGGAACTCACTAGGCGTGGCGCTTGTGACCGCCGGGCCCGGTTCAACCAATGCCGTGACCGGTGTTGCCGGAGCCTGGATCGATTCCACCCCGCTTCTGGTGCTTTCCGGACAGGCCAAGGGTGAAGATATGATGACCGGAAAAGGAATCCGCCAGATGGGGATTCAGGAAGTGGACATTGAGTCCATCGTGCAGCCGGTCACGAAATATGCGAAGTGCGTCAAGGACCCGGGGACGATCCGGCTGGAACTGGAAAAAGCAGTTCATCTGGCGTGTACCGGACGCCGGGGCCCGGTTTGGCTGGATCTTCCGCTGGATGTTCAGGGAGCCACTGTCGATCCGGATATGCTTCCCGCTTTCAAGCCCGTTCCCGAGGCAAACATAGACTATACCGCCGCGGCCAGAGAGATTCTGGGGGTTCTCCGGGTTGCCCGGCGTCCCTGCGTATATGTTGGAAACGGTGTGCGCACTGCGAATGCGGTTCCCGAATTTCTGAAGCTGGTGGAGATCCTTGGAATTCCCGTTCTGACTAGCTGGAAAGCCGCTGACTTTCTGGAAGAAACACATCCCCTGTTTGTCGGTCGTCCCGGTATTGTGGCGCAGCGTGGCGCGAACTTTGTTCAGCAGACTTGTGACTGCATTCTGATTCTCGGGACCCGGCTTGACCTTTGCCAAACGGGGTTCAACGCACCTCACTTTGCACCGAAAGCCAAACGCTTGATGGTGGATATAGACATTCATGAAATAGAGAAGCTGGATATCGCCTTCGCCGGGAAATATCCGATGGATGCCGGAAAATTGATCCGGGCCATGTTGGCGGAATGCCCCGGACGTCTTGACTGCGGCGAATTTCTGGCCCGCGCGAAGGAATGGCAGAAACGCTATCCCGTCATTCTTCCCCGGTATTGCGATGAGACGCGGGAACGGGTGAATCTGTACCACCTGACGAAAGTTTTCGGCGATTTGCTTGGAGAAGGCGATCTTCTGATCCCCGGAAGCTCAGGTGCTTGCGCGGAGGTTACCATGCAGGCTGTTCCGGTGAGGAAAGGTCTGCGAATTCACAATACTCCGGGGTTGGGGTCGATGGGCTTCGGGCTTCCTGCGGCAATTGGCGGATGTATTGCATCGGGCAAACGGACGGTCTGTGTCATTGGTGACGGCGGACTTCAGCATAATATTCAGGAATTGGAAACGCTTCACCGGCTGAACCTTCCCATCAAGCTTTTCGTGCTGAACAACAACGGATACGGATCCATTTACAACATGCAGAAAGGCCGGTTTGCAGGACACTTTGTGGCCTGTCATCCGGAAAGCGGCTTGACTCTTCCTGATCTGAAACGGATTGCCGGAGCATATCGTTTGAAATACATGAAGATCGAGAATCCTCTGCATCTGGAAGAGCAAGTCCGGACCGTGCTGAAAAGGAAGGGGACCGTGGTCTGCGAAGTGATGCTTGATCCGAATGTGCCGAGCGAACCCCGGCTGGCGTCTGAAGCGTTGCCGGACGGACAGATGATCTCGAAACCGATGGAGGATCTGACTCCATTCCTGCCTCGGGAAGAATTGGAATCGGTTCTCGGGGAGGGCAAATGAACCTTTGCAGGATCTGCCGTCAGCCATTGCATCCGGAGAAGCTTCTTTCTTTGAAGAACATGCCCGGTGCGGCACAGAATTTTCCGACGAAGGATAGCCTGTCTTCGGATCATGGCGTGGATTTGGAACTGCGCCAATGTTCCGCCTGTGGCGTGGTCCAGCTGGCCAATGAGCCGGTTCCATATTTCCGGGAAGTCATCCGCGCCGTTGCTTATTCCACTGAAATGAAGGAGTTCCGGCTGAAACAGTTTTCCGGATGGCTGAAGAAGTATTCTCTGGTCGGGAAGAAAATTCTGGAAGTCGGCTGCGGAGGCGGGGAATACATGGAACTGATGCAGGCGGGCGGAGCCTCTGTCTTTGGCGTGGAGGGATCGCCCGGTTCCATTGCGAAGTGTCATGAAAGGCATTTGAACGCCGAATGCGTTTTTTTTGAGAAGGGAGACGAGCTTCTGGAAAACCGGCCGTTCGATGCCTTTTTCATTCTCAACTGGCTGGAACATATTCCGGACATTCCCTCGATGCTGCGTACCGTCCGTGCGAATCTGGCTCCTGACGGAGTCGGCTTGGTGGAAGTCCCGAATTTCGACATGATTCTTCAGGAACGGCTGATTATGGAATTTACGAGAGACCATCTGTATTATTTCACCATGGAAACGCTCCGTAATACTCTGGAAGGCAATGGGTTTGAATTGCTGGAGTGCTGTCCGGTCTGGCACCGCTACATTCTTTCTGCCACGGTGCGGAAGCGTCCGGTTTCCGATTTCCGTTCATTCACGGGGCCTCTGGAAAAACTACGGCAGGAGATGGACTGTTTTCTTGCCGGGAATCGTGTTACGGCCGTCTGGGGGGCGGGGCATCAGGCGCTGGCCGTGCTGTCCATGATGGAACTTGCCGGAAGAATTGCCTATGTGGTGGATTCGGCTCCGATGAAACAGGGAAAATTTACCCATGCAACCCATATTCCGATTGTTCCTCCGGAATGTCTCGAACAGGATACGCCCGATGGGATTCTGGTCATGTGCGCGGCGTATTCCGATGAAGTAGTCCGTATTCTCCGGTCGAAGTTCGGAAACAGGATACGGATTGCCGTTCTCCGGGAACAGCGGCTGGAGATAATTCCATGATTCTTAAGGATGCGCTGGAGATCGTGGAGCAGGCGGCGGGTGATGCAAGTTCCGGGCTTCCCGAGGAGGTTTTCCGAACTCTTACGCGCCTGACGCCGATGATCAATGTGGATCTCCTGATCAAAGACCTGCGCGGACGTACGCTTCTGACGTGGCGTGCGGATTCATGGTTTCCAGCCGGCTGGCACATTCCCGGGGGAATTATCCGTTTTGAAGAGCCGGTGGCGCACCGGATTGCCGAAGTGGCTCGGCTGGAACTGAAAGCCACGGTGGAATTCGAGCCGGAAATCCTTTCCGTGAATGAATTCATTCTGCCGGAGCTGCCCTTTCGCAACCATTTTATTTCTCTTCTTTACCGCTGTAATCTGACCTCGGCTCCGCCGACATTGCTGCGGTATGAAACCGGGATTCCGAAAGCGAGGCAGTATGCGTGGTTTGAAAAACCGCCGGAGAATCTTCTGCGGGTGCATTCCATTTACAAAAAATTCATTTGAAAAACCCGTGGCAGGGATGTAAGTTTTACCAGCCCTGTTTTCAAAGATGGAAGGAGCCGGGTAAATCGAATTCCGGTGAACCCGGCAAAAAAGGATCGGCTCCAGCCGGAATGGGTTCGGAAAGACAGCGGGATTCAGAAAAGAAGCATATAACATGATCCACCTGCATAAGGATGGTGTATGGGAAAAACGGTTGATGTGTCAGATATAAAAGATTCACCTGTTTTCATGGAAGCGTCGCCGGATGTCAGCATTGTCATTCCCGTATTCAACGCAGAAGAATATTTGGCGGATTGCCTGAAAAGTGTCCTGGCGCAAACCTTTCAGCATTTTGAAGTGATTCTTGTTGATGACGGTTCACGAGATTCCTCCGGAAAAATTTGTGATGACTTTGCGTTGGACGATCCGCGGATCCGGACTTTTCATATTGTAAATTCCGGGCCGGCGGCAGCCAGAAACCACGGGTTGAATCAGATTCGCGGACAGACGATTTTCTTTCTGGATGCGGATGATTGGCTGTCTGATGACTCTTTGGAAGTTCTTTTCAAAGGATATGCCGAGACGAATGCCGACATTATTCTTGGGGAGTTCTGCCGGGTTTCCGAAAACGGAACTCAAGAATCCGTAATGGGCCTTCCGGAGGAGCGGCTCCTGCTGGATGAGGCGGGAATTTTTGCCGAGGCTGTCCGTTACCTGAATGCATCCAACAAAAATCTGACGTTTGCGTTTACCTGGGGCCGTCTTTTGAAGAGTTCCATTGTCGTGGGAAATAATCTCCGATTCGATGAAACGCTTCATACTTTTGAGGATGTGTCGTTCAATTTTGAATATCTGAAATATGCGAATTCCATGCTGATGCTCAAACACACGGTTTACATGCATCGGATTCACAGCCATTTCCGGAGCATGTCCATGCAGCTGTCCCGGGATTTTGATCAACTGCTGGCGCACTTGAAAATGCTTGAAAAGGCAAAAGACTATCTGCGATGCAAAAATAAGAGCGAATATGTCAATGAAGCCGAACATTGTCTGGTTAACCTTTCGATTATACTCATGGTCCGTCTCTGCTGTTCCTTGAACTTCCGGAATTTCATCTATGTGTATGGTTCGATTGCAAAGCTGCTGTACAGGCCGGAAGTGAAACAAGCCATTCCTTACTATAAATGTCCTGAAGGCGGCAGTCGGATTCTTCCTGCGCTGATGCGGAGGAGATGGATTGTTCCCATTCTGGTTGTATGTAAATATAAAGCCCGGAAACGGTATGCGAAGAAGGGATACTGAAGCCTATGTCCGAAAACAAAAGCAAGATTGCGGTAAAATATTCTTTTCAGGAATTGCAAAAGGAAACCGGACCGGTATTCATTTTCGGTGCCGGGGTTGTCGGGGAGGCCCTTCTGTACGCGTGCCGGGAAAAAAAGCTGGAAGTGAAAGCTTTTTGCGACAATAACCGGAATAAGACTTCGGCTCCATTTGCGGGGCTGGAGGTCTTCTATGCGCGGGAGATGAAAGTCCGTTTCCCGGACGCGGTTTTCCTGGTCGCGGTCATCGACATTCAGGATATTGTTGAACAGCTTGCCGGATACGGATATGAACATATTTACGCGGCATCGGATATCCTGAAAAGCCTGGACCTGTTTGCGCATCATTATTCCAAGCCCGCGGAGTTTGTGAATTATGTGGTTACCACCTGCATTCTCAGCCATGAAAGCTATGTCTATCCAGACCGGATATTTTTCCACAGCATTGACCTTGTCATCACGGAGCGCTGTTCCCTGAAATGCCGTGACTGTTCCAACCTGATGCAGTATTACCGCCATCCGGCGGATCTTGCCAGCTCCGGTATTTTCCGTTCCGTCGATCTTGTCTGCTCCTCTGTAGACAGCATTAACGAGTTCCGGATTATTGGAGGGGAACCGTTCATGAACAAAGACTGGGCTCGGATTATCGCCTATGTCAATGCCAAAGAGAAGGTCAAGAAAACCGTGATTTTCACCAATGGAACCATCTGCCCCGATTTTTCAGAACTGGATTCCATGGATTGCACCAAAATTCTTTTCATCATCACCGATTATGGTTCGCTTTCCCGCAATATTGATAAGATGGAACGCGAACTGAAGAAACAGCACATCAATTATCTGCGTTCTCCGGCTGGCAACTGGACGGCGTGTTCCGACATTGGAAAGCACTCCAGGAGTCCGGAGGAGCTCCAGGAATGCTTCAAAAACTGCTGTGCCAAAAATCTGTTTACCATCATGCACGGCAAATTGTACCGATGCCCGTTTGCCGCCAATGCGGACGCCCTTCATGCTGTTCCTCCCTCGCCCTCCGACTATGTCATCCTCGACGAGGAGTCCGGGGTGAGGGAAAAAATCAAGGATTTCGTTTACAGCACTCAATATCTTTCCACGTGCGATTACTGCAACGGACGCCGTCTGGATGATCCTGTCATTCCTGCCGCGATCCAGTTGAAAAGTCCGCGGGGATGAAGTATGTTTCAACAACCTTATTTTCGGAGATGAAAAATGTCAGACAACTTGAATTCCGATGAGACGAATAAACGAAACCGGCTTCAGTCGGAAAAACCGCGTGTATATGAAAAGGTCATGAAATTCTCCGAAAAGGTGGCGCGGCATGAAAGTATTGCCATCATTCAGTTCCAATATGACTACCGGTGCAACTTCCGCTGTGAACATTGTTCGATCAAACATTTCCAGGGGAAACGCAAGGGGCGGTTCTTCAAAATAGATGATGTCCGGGAACTGGCACGTCAGGCGGACGAACTGGGACTGGCCAATTTTGTGATCACCGGAGGCGAGCCGCTGGTGTTTCCTGATTTCGACCAGCTCGTGGAAGCCATTGATCCGCGTCGTTTTTATATTGTCAGCGATACGAACGGATGGTTTCTGGACGAGGCCCGGGCCGAACATCTGAAAAAGATCGGGGTGGACAAGATCCAGTTGAGTTTGGACAGCCTGGACCCGGAAGAGCACGATTCTTTCCGGCGCGCTCCGGGGGCTCATGCCCACGCCATGCGTGCGATCGACGCCTCCCTCAAGGCGGGGCTGAACATTATCCTGTCCACGGTCGTGACTCATGACCGCATTCATTCGGAGGAGTTCATCCGCTATCTGGAGTTCGCGAAAGACAAGGGAATCGGCACGTTCGTCACATATGCAAAACCGGTCGGGGCCTGGGAAGGGCATTTCGAAAATCTGGTCACGAAGGAAGACATGGCGTATATGCGGGACGTGCTCGAAAAGAAGTATAACGTGTTCACTCACCTGACCCCGTCGTACGGGCTGGATCTCGGCTGTATCGCCGTTAAACGCATGATTTCCGTCACGAAATACGGGGATGTGATGCCGTGTCCCTATATGCAGACATCCATCGGGAACTTTTTCGAGGAACCACTGAAAGACATTATAGAGCGAGGAATGCGCATCAAGTGGTTCGGGAAGCACATGGGAACCTGCCTGGTTGCCGAAAGCCGTCCGTTCATCGACAAATATCTCGTGCCGACCTATGGAAAACAGCTGCCGGTCTCCTGGAAGGAAATTTATACGGAAGACGATATGATTCGCTGAGATGGGAATAGTGTAGCGGGAATTTCCTTCAGATGTTGAAAAAATTCAGACACATTATCGAACTAGTTCTGCCCACTTATGCCGTGGCATATTTTTTTGTTGCAAAACGCGGTCTCAAATTGAATCTGCCGGAAAATTCGCACAATATGGAAAAACGATATGGAAAGATGATCGAATCGTATCCGCTCTGAAAAAAAGGTGGATTTTCATCATCACCGATTATCGGAAACGGTTGAATCAGGAATCGGAAGCAAATGAAAAAAATTGCATTTCTTGGAGGAACATCGCATGTGGGAGAGGGCCTGATCAGCCGATTCCTGACGGACAGGGAGGTTTCCTTGAGCTGGTTTGGGCGTTCGGGGGAAAGAATGAAAAACTTTCTGCGCACCAACAACCTTTCCGGGAATATCCAGCTGAAAGAAGGCTATGACGACTTTGCGGATGGTGCTTATGATGTGATTGTCAACTGTGTCGGTGCCGGAACTCCGGAGGTTCTCAAGGAGAATTACAATCTCTGGTTTACCGTGCTGGAGCAGTTCGACAATCTGGCGCTTGACTATCTCCGGAAAGTGAACGAAGAGGCCTTTTATGTAACATTTTCCAGCGGAGCATTGTATGGGCGGAATCTTCAAAATGCGACAGATGAGAATTCCTGTTACAGCATCAACCCGAATAAAATCGGTGTTCCCGACTATTACGCGGTTGCAAAACTGTATTCGGAGGCAAAACACCGATCCCTGTCCCGCCTGAATATCGTGGATTTGCGGATTTTTGCTTACTTCAGCCGTTTTGCCGACCCCGATTCCGGGTATCTGATGACGGACATTCTCAAGGCGCTTCTGGAAAAAACCCCACTGACTACCCGGAAAAACGATCTTGTAAGAGATTACATTGCCCCTGACGATTTGTACAATCTGGTTCTTCTTTGCATGAACCAGGAATCCATTAACAGGGCATTAGACGCCTACAGCGCAGCGCCTGTCTCTAAAATGGAAATATTAAAAGCCTTTTCGGAAAAATTCAACCTCCAGGTCGATTTTGCCGACGAGATTATGCCTGTTTCTCCCAATGCCACAAGCCGTGTGTATTGCTCCGGTTGTCATTTTGCCGAGGGAATCGGCTATCGTCCGAAATACACCTCTCTCGATGGGTTGACCGATGAACTGTCTCATGCTTTGGAGAAAACAGGGAAATGAAACTTTCCCTTTTGATTCCGGTATACAAGGGAGGCGGTTACTGGCGGGAATGCTGGGAATCCGTCAAGGCGAATCTTGACTTTTTCGACGGCGTCTACATTTCGTTCAATTATTCCGAACTTCAGGAACAGGATGTTTCCGTTATCCGCGACTTTCAGTCCGATAAGATTCACTGGATCCGCCATGACCGGATGATGAGCGCGGTCCGGCACAGTACAAAAATCGACAAATGGCTTCAGGGATTTCAACTTTCGGGACACATTTTTCATCTTTGCCACGACGATATTCTCTGTCGGGAGGGACTCGAAGAACTGAGCAAATTCGAGCTTAAGGAAGAGGATGCGATTTTCGGACCGTTTCATTTTTTCGACGAGCAGGGAGCCATGAGGGAAATGGCGGTCCGGGAATTTCACCGGGCGGACGGACAGCCTCTGGACGGCGCGTTTTTTGCCTCCCTTCAGGAACAGCGGAATCCGACTTATTCCATTTCGGGGTTGGTGCTGCCCGCGGGCATCTTCCAGAAACCGTATCTGCCCTGGCAGGATTTCATTTACGGTTACCGCTCCGAGCTTCTCCACTTGTGTAATCCGTATGTCAAACGGGTATTCCAAGGGTTCAGCCCCACCGTGAAAATCCGGCTTCATGCCGGGGCGGAAGGCAATGTCCAGAATCCCGCCTTTCAGCAGCATGACACAATGTTGTATCTGTTGGTTTCCTTTGCCGCCTATTCTGATCCTTGGCAGCGGATGATGATTGCGCGGTCCGTCGGATATGTCATCGGACGGAACCTTCCGAGGGGACTGTATTACTTTCTGCGTTTTCAGTTTAAACTCCGGAAAGCGGACTTTTATTACCCAGCCGGCTGGAAGATTTACGGGTATCTGGGAGCCCTTCTGTTTCAGAAAGCGGGGAATATTTTCAAACGTATTCTGAGGAGCTGTTGAAATGCGCAAGGTAACCGTCATGGGCTTGTATGTGAATAAGAATGACTCCTTTGGGCTGGAGGATGGCGGAACTTCGTACGGGAACCGGCTCGGGTATCCCGCAGTTCGGGCGAGAGCCCTGCTGGAGAAGGAAGGTTTTTCTTTCTTTTCCGAAGAAGAGCTTTCCCCGGAGGAAGCGGATATTGTATTGTGCATCGATCTATCTTCAGCGCTTCTGGAACGGATCCGCAGGATGCCGAAGGGAGTGCGGAAAATATTACAGGCGTGCGAATCTCCGATTTACAATCTTCAGGCGCATCAGGCCAAAATCCTGATGGAACCGTGCTGGGATGTCGTGCTGACCTGGAACCGTTCCTTTGATGCCTCGTATGTTCTGCATTACGATCTGCCGGTGGCCGGAAAGAGCGCTTCCTCCTCCGGTCTTCCCGCGGCGAGACCGGTTTCCGTGGAACCCGGCCTCTGCCACGGAGTGGTGGTTTCTTCCTTCAAGAACGGGGATCACCGCGGGGTTGCCCCGGAAAGGGACGATCTGTACCGTCTGCTGGCGAAGCGCGGATGGATCGATTTGTATGGCAAGGGCTGGCCGGTTTCGGAGAGAGAACACCGGTTCGGTCCCGCGGAAGACAAGCTGGCGGTGATTGTCGGGCATCCGTTCGCGCTGGTAATCGAAAACTGCTGGGCGCCCGGATATGTCACGGAAAAACTGCCCGACAGCATTCTGGCTGGCGCGCCTGTAATTTACCGGGGAGATTTTCCGACGGCGGAACGCCGTTTCCCCGGGACGTTCGTCCGGCTGGAAGACCTTTCCGAACAGGGATTTTTTTTCGCCCGACGCAAGTTGTTTGACAGTTATGCCGCTTACTATGAAAACGTATTGGCCGCGCGGGAGAACTCGGATACCTGGTGCGATTCCTATCTGGAAGCCGTCCGTCAGGCCTTTTTGCGGGTTGTGTGAGGTCATTCGGCCTAAACCGTTTTTCCGGAAACCGCTCCGGAAAAACCGTTTTATCGGGCATAAGTTTCGTCCGGACTTGTAATATTGTCCGGGAGGATGTATTTTAAAGCTCTGTGCAATTTTAAAATTCATGTTAAATTAACCCAAGAAAACCGTTGTAACTGCTGTGCTGAAACAAACTCAGAAAAACCAGACCCGCGTATTCCGCCTCCGCCTCCGGGCCAGACTCCGCCTGCTGAAAAAATCCATTTTCGGTTCTTCCGCATCCGTCTCCTCTTCCGAAAGCGATCCGAAACGCAAACCCGTTGCGACCGCCACCAAGCGGTCTGCCAGACAGAATCCCCGCAACCAGAAAAACGAAGATATGTCTTCCCGCAACCGGAGGCAGGAACCCCGGTCCGTGAAGGGGGAACGCCCGCAGACGGCGAAACATCAGGAAGTCCGGACGAAAAAAGTCCGTGCGACAACGCCTCCCATGCCTGAAATCGTGCCCGCGCCGGAGGAAGAAGGCAAAACCCGGTTCACTGATCTGGCTCTTGCCAAAGAGGTTCAAGCCGGTATTCAGTCGCTCTCCTTCCATTACTGCACACCGATTCAGGAGCAATGCCTCCCCGCCGCGCTCGAAGGGCGCGACCTGTCCGGCAAAGCCCAGACGGGAACCGGCAAGACCGCCGCGTTCCTTGCGTCTTCCATGACGCGTCTGCTCCATAATCCGATCGATCCGGCGAAGCGGAAGAACGGCGCCTGCCGGATGCTGGTGCTTTCCCCTACGCGAGAACTGGCCATCCAGATTCATAACGACGCTCTTGCCATCGGCAAATACACCGGATTGAACAATCTGGTCATTTTCGGCGGAATGGATCATCAGGGACAGCGCAACTCGCTGGACGAGCCCGTGGACATCCTCGTCGGCACGCCCGGCCGCATTATCGACTATTCCCGCAGCGGGCACCTCGACCTTTCCGCCGTGGAGATTCTGGTGATCGACGAAGCGGACCGGATGCTGGACATGGGCTTCATTCCCGACGTCCGCCGGATCGTTTCCAAGCTGCCGCCCGCGGGGAAACGCCAGACCATGCTTTTCAGCGCCACGCTCGAGCCGGAGGTTCTGCGTCTGGTCGACCGCTGGCTGGTGAATCCGACAACTTTCGAAGCGGAAAAAGAGCACGTGGTGACCGAGCTGATCGACCAGTGTTTCTATGCGGTCATGCGCGAGCAGAAACTGGCGCTTCTCCTCTGGCTGATCCGCAACGAGCCTTTCGAACGGATGATTATTTTCGGAAACTGGAAAGAGCGCAACTCCGATCTGGTGGACCGTCTGTATGAATACGGAATCCAGGCGGAACTGCTTTCCGGGGACATTCCCCAGACCAAGCGGATCAATATTCTGGAGCGCTTCAAGACCGGCGATGTCAAAGTGGTGGTCGCCACCGACGTGGCCGCGCGCGGAATCCATATTGCCGGAATCTCCCATGTCATCAACTACGATCTTCCGGACCATGCCGAAGACTATGTGCACCGCATCGGACGGACCGGCCGCGCCGGCGCCGCCGGAAAATCCATCAGCTTTGTTTGTGAATACGGCGCCTATGTCATGCCGCAGATCGAAGAATACGCCCACATCAAGATCAAGACGACCCAGCCGGAAGACGAAATGCTGGTCTTGCCGGAGAAGGTCAATCCGGCCCGGAAACGGGCGCCCCGCAAAGGAACTTCCTTCGGGCGCGGAGACAGGTCCCGGCCCCGGCGTTCCGGCGGTTTTTCCTCCAGGGCGAGGTCCCGGTAAAGGGGGGCGTCATGAGCGAAGCCGCGTTTCATCCTGAGATCACATTGGTGCTGGACCGTCTGAGGAGCGCATTCAATACGGGAAATATATTCCGTCTGGCTGACGCGGTCGGTGCGCGCGAGATCGTCTGCTGCGGATATACGCCCGCGCCGCCGCACCCGAAGCTGGCGAAGACCGCGATGGGCGCGGAGGAAATGGTCAAATGCCGCACGTTCGAACGTACGATCGACGCGGTCCGCGCGCTCCGGGCGGAAGGCTGTTCGGTCGTGGCGGTGGAAGTGGATGACCGGGCGAAATGGGTATGGGACCATGAGTTCCGGTTCCCGCTTGCGCTGGTGCTGGGAAATGAAGCGCTGGGGGTCGCGGCGGAGGTCCTTGCCGAGTGTGATGCGATTGTTTCGCTGCCCATGGCGGGTTCCAAGACTTCGGTCAATGTGGGAAATTGCGCCGCGGCGGTTCTTTATTCGATTATCGGCAAATATCAATATGGGAGTCGCTCATCATGAAAATTGCCCTCTACGGAAAAAAATCCGATGCCGTCGAGAAAATTCTGCTGGAAAAGGGCGTCACGATCGTTTCGCCCGGGAGCAACGATTTCGATCTCCTGATCAGCTACGGCGGAGACGGCGCGATGCTGGGCGCCGAACTGGCGTATCCGGGACGGCTCAAAATGCCGATCCGCGACCGTGAGACGGCTCCGCATTGCCCGAAGCATTCGCTGGAAAGGCAGATCGTCGCCCTTCTCGGCGGGCAGCTCAAGGAGAGCGCCCTGATGAAGCTGGTCGGTACTGTCGGCTCCGTAGAGCACTATGCGCTCAATGATATTTTCATTCACAACAAGAACAACGTGAGCGCGCTGCGCTATCAGGTCAAGATTGACGACTACATGTATGCACGGGAAGTGGTCGGCGACGGCGTCGGCGTGGCCACGGTTCACGGCAGTACGGCCTATTACCGCAGCATCACACACGGCAGTTTCCGTGTCGGAATCGGGATCGCCTTCAGCAACAGCACGGAACTGCTCAACCATCTGGTGCTTCAGGAGGATTCGGTGATCAAAGTCCGGATTCTGCGCGGTCCCTCCGAGCTGGTTTTCGACAATTCGCCCGACATCACTTCTCTGGGGGAAGGCGATGTCGTCACCATACGCAAATCCGATAAAACGGCACGGATTCTGGGACTGGAAATGTTCATGTGCCCGGAATGCCGCAGAATCCGCCGCGAACAGCGGTCTATCGGTCTTGGAGATGCTCCCTTATGAAACTTCTGATCAACGCCGGGCCGACCCGGGAAAGCCTTGACCCGGTGCGGTTCCTCAGCAACCGGTCCACCGGAAAAATGGGATATGCCCTTGCCGCGGCCGCGGTCGAAGCGGGACACGAGGTAACCTTGGTTTCGGGACCGGTGGCTCTTGTGCCTCCGGCGGGGCTTGCCGCCCTGATCCTTATCGAGACCGCGGCGGAAATGGCCGAAGCGATGAAACAGACTTTCCCCGAGGCGGATGTGACCATTCTCTGTGCGGCGGTGGCGGATTACCGGCCGAAATTTTATTCCGCGTCCAAGCTTAAAAAGCAGGAGGGAGGCATGATTGTCGAGTTCGAAAGGACCGAGGACATCGCGCTCTCTCTCGGAAAATTGAAGCGTCCGGATCAGATTCTGGCCGGATTCGCCGCGGAGACGGATGACATCGAGCAGAATGCCCTGATCAAACTCAAGACGAAGAATTTCGACTGGATCGCGGCCAACCGGGTCGGAGTGCCCGACAGCGGTTTTGCCTCCGACACCAACCGTCTCAAACTCTATTCCGCGACCGGGGATGTGATCGATCTCGGGATCGGCAAAAAAACAGAACTGGCCCGGACGGTCATCCGTATCTTTTCTGTGAAGCCTTCCGTCGGGAATAAGTAAAAAGGACTGTCGATATGGCATCGCCGGATAAAAAACCAATGACCTGGAAAACCGTTGTTTTCCCGAGGGCGGATGAACTCTCCGGAAGAATCGTGTGGCTTGACTTCCTGAAGGGAGTGTCCATGATCGCCGTGGTAATCGACCATCTCTACTACGGTCTGGGCAATAAGATCGTGGCGCCGTCCGTTCATCCGTTCACTTTTTTCAGCGTGGCCATGTTTGTTTTTCTTGCGGGAGTCACCGCCGCGCTTTCCTACGACCGACATCAGGACGCCGGAATCAAGGGCGCTTTCCGCAGGATGCCGCATATTGTGGTTCCTTACGCGGCGGCAACGGCTGTTTATGTGCTTTTCCAGCTGTCGGGACATTTTGATCTTCAGACCTACCTCCGCAGCCTGTTTTTCTTTTCCGCTTCCTTGCCATTTTACTTCATCTTTTTCTTTCTGCAGCTGATGCTGGTTTCTCCGCTGCTGTATTGGGCGTTCTGTGTGCGTCATAAGGATGACTGGCTTGTGATTCCGACCGCATTTCTTGCCGTTGCGGTCGTGGGATTCTGGAGCAATTTCTGCACGGATATGCTGCCCCTGCATGGAGGCGGCAGATGTCTTTTCGGAGGTTTTTTCCTGATTGTGTTCGCCATGGGATTTCTTTTCTACCGGTTCCGGACCGTGCTGGAAAGCCTGCCGGCGATCCTGTTTCTTTCGGGAGTGTTCGTCCCGCTGTATATTCTCTTCAACCGTTTCTGGCGTCCCAGCTTCATGGGCGTTTATGAGCTCGGAATGTCGGCGAATCCCCCGGGACTGTATATTTTCCTGTATACGTTCATGATCTTCTGGGGAATCCTGCTGGCGTTCAAACTGATTGACTTTACACGGCTCTGGAAGTACAGCCGTCCGGTTTCCGCGGCGTTCGACGTCCTGATATGGCCGATCCGGTTCTGCGGAAAGCATTCCCTGATCATTTTCCTGTATCACATGCTGGCGATAGGAATTCTGCTGGTTCTGCTTCGGTTCATCCCCGTTAAGACGCTTTCGATGAGAATCATATTCAGCATATTCGCCTTGATTTTTGCGACGGCGTTCCCGCTGATTTTTGTATTGGCGGGGTATTGCTGGAAGCGGTGCCTCCAGTTCCTCTCCACTGAAAAGGATCCGTCCTGAGGAAGACTTTCAGAAAAACGGATTGGAACGCTTTTCCGCCCCGGAAGAATTCACCTCACTTGCAATCGCGTCCTTTGCTGTATCCGGGGCCGCCGGCGGCAAGATAACCGCCGGATGCGCCATGTTCACTATCCGTCACCCAGAACGAATACAAGTCGCCGCGTTCCATGGAAAAACGGAATTTTACGGGTTTGCCCGCCAACGTTTTCAACGACGCATTGCACCATGAAATTTCCGCACAGGTTGAATTGCCGTGATATCCAATGCATTCATCCTTTGAAAATCCAGGGAATACGCTTCCGTCTTCCTGTAGACATTCGGCCAATAATGTACTGCCGGCTGTGTTGGCGTTGACAAACAAGCGTCCGCCGGAAAATTGCAGTTTGCGCGTTGTCACATTTGCCTGGTCAAATCCGGCGTGGAGTGAAACAAATCCGTCCCGGCGTAATTTTGCCAGCCCCACCGCGCCGTTGGAATACATGCCGCCGCAACTCCAGCCTTTATGAGGTGCGCGTTTGACGTCTCCGGCATACGCTGAATAATAAATCCAAAGTTCATCTCCTACAACGCAGAGCAGACCGGGCGTGGATTCCACATATCCGTATTCCCATGAACCTTCCTCGCGGCATGCCGGAATCAGCACTTCGCGATCCGGTCTTGCCCAGTGAAAACCGTCGCGGCTGTAGGCGGCATACAATTCGGTCAATTTGGGTCTGCCGTCTTGTTCTCCGTAGAAGTTGGGCGGCCCCTTCAATATCTGGAAGAACCCAAGGATGATGCTTTCATAAGGAGCTGCGTCAAGATTGTATAATTCCGGCGGCATGGTAACTCCGTGATCGTAACAATCCGCACCCGTCCAGAACGGCAATTCCGCCAAATCCCATTCGCCCGATCGGTAAAAATCAGAATGTTCCCAATAGGAGCGGCAACGGTTGCGCGGGAATATCAACCGACGGATACTCTGCACCCATTTCCGGCGGAACGGATTGTAAAACATGGTGCTGCGGTCATCCATTTTTCCGGTCAACCGCGGTTCGGACCAATGGATTCCGTCCGCGGAAACACGCATTTGCCCTCTTTCGTCCGGAGCCGCGCCGTCCACCTCGCGGATCATCAGCTTGAACCGGTCGTCCTCCGACGCTGCGTTATGGTCCAGCCAGACGGTCCCGGAATCGGGAGAAATTCCCTGTAAAATCAGATTTGTTCCGGGCACAACGTCAAGCTCGGGACGTTCCCAATGTATGCCGTCATGACTGAACGCGTAAGCAAAATGTTTGACATAACTTGCGATATACCACATTTTGAATAATTTGTCTTTGTCATCGTAACAGATTCCGCCGCATTTTGGGATGGCGCACGGCGCAAATTCGGCGGTGTTTTCATATTTCGTCTGCGGAAAGAATATGGGATTGCCGGGATATTTTACCGCGCTGTGAAATTCACGGACCATGTTATTGTGCTCGATCAGAAAATCATCCACAAAAAGCTGACGTCCGCAATCAATGAAGATCACCTCCGGGACTTCCTCCAAATATGGGACGCGCATCGGCTGAAAACAATTGTATTTTTCATTTTCCGGCGGCCACTGATCCGGCAGAACAATTCCATTATATAACCGTTCCACTTTCTTTCCCCTTTGTTTTAAGAGTTTCTGTATTCATCAGTCAATTTGTCCTTTGACTTGTCAATAAATATATGTATATTATGATGAAAATACAATATTAAAAAAGAACACTTAATTTCAATTTTCGACAATGAATCAATTCGGTGACGAGCGTAGACAATTGCTTTCGGGAGTTTACGACCCGGAAAAAACCAGCCTTCTTTTACACATCGTCCGTAATTTTCATCCGATCATCCTCGGTGTTTCTTACTGGCATAGTTTCCGCCCGTGGCAGGTGCCGGAACGTAAAATCAATGACAATTTTTTTCTTCTGGCGGAATCCGGAGAAATCAGTTGCTCCGTGAATGGAGAAAAGAAAATCCTGCGGCGCGGCGAATTGATGATGGCGCCCGAGTATCAGCCTCATTCTTTCGGGTTGGCGCAAAAATGCGACCGGTGTTCACATTTCATCATTCACGCATTGTCTGAAAATGTGACGCAAATCAATGATTTCTGCAATTTTGCCAAGCCATATATGACCCTGCATCATACGGACAGTTCTTTTATGATGTTGCGGCGCGCAACCGCTTTGCGCAATCATTCACGCGAGGCGGCCGCAAAAATAGTGATGAACTGGCTCCTTGAGCTTGTCTTGGACGAAGCGGAGAAAGGTAATTTTAAATTGCAGGGGGCGTATTCCGGCGATTTGCGAATTCACGCGGCTCTGGAGTTCCTCAAAGAGAATTTCAATCAACCCATCGGGGTTTGTGATATGGCGCAAAGCGTCGGGCTTGGAGAGGTACGTTTCCGGGATTGTTTTTATCAGGCAATGGGAGTGACTCCCGGGTGTTATCTCCAGCGTTACCGTTTGATACGCGCGGCCGGAATATTGGCCCGGTGGAACACTCCGGTTTCTGAAACAGCAGCATTGTGCGGATTCACCCGGACCGCATATTTTTGCACGGCTTTTCGCAAGTATTTCGGACGTTCGCCCAGTGATTTCCGGAAATATAATCTGGCGTCGAATATCTGAACACGGAACAACTTTTTTTCAATTTTCCGTCGGACAAAATCCTTTTTCGGGAGTATGATATATCTCAGGCCGGAAGAGGACTTTTCCCCTGGACAATTCCAACCCGGCAACTGGAAGTCATCTCCCGGCCTTGTCAAATATGTCCCGGAAACTCACATAAATGGATTGGAGCGTTTTTCCGCCCCGATGGTGCTGGAATACCCATGTCCGGGATAAATCCGGAGGGAATCGTCCAGAGGCATCAATTTTTCATGAATGGAATCCATGAGGAGATTCGTGTCGCCTCCGGGGAGATCGGTCCGTCCGACCGAACCGCGGAAAAGTGTGTCGCCGGTAAACAAGGCGTTGTATTCCGGAAAAAGGAAACAGACGCATCCGGGCGTGTGTCCCGGAGTCTCGATGACCTTGAAATCCTCCTGAACGGGCCAGCCGGCGGTGGCCGGAGGAAGATTCCGTGCCGGCGGAATATACGGCAGAAGATGGTTTTCGGGGCTGGAATACATGACGAAGTCGGCGGGGTGGACGAACACCTTTGATATCTTCAGTTTTCTGCAGACTTCCCCGATTGCGCCGATGTGGTCGATGTGGGCGTGTGTGAGGAGGATGACCGCCTCCTTGCAAGTGCAGCGGGCGGCGGCTTCGACAATGTCGCTGGCGTCATCCCCGGGATCGATAATGTAGAGATTTCCGCTGACAGGACCTGGGACAAGATAGCAATTGACTTCCAACGGCCCCACGATCAGCGGGATGAATTGATTTTCACTCATGGTTTACTATTTCTGACTTTGTTTGCTTTTGAATTCCAGATAGCGCTTGAGACCGTCGAAACCATCCCGTTCGGCAATGCGCCGGATTTTTCGGAACCCATCACCGTAAACGGGATCGGCATTGGTTTCGATTCTGCGGTTGAGGGCGGCCCGTTTGTGGAAATTATTATACCGCCAGGCGATGTATTCGGCAAAGCCCTCCTTCACGAGGGAATCGCGGATGCCGGGATAATGGGCGGTCATCCAGTCGTGTGCAAGTTCATGGACGATCACATATTCCATATTGATTTTCGGCAGATGATCCAGCACGTAGATCCATGTGGTTTCACCTGTCTTGTAGAGGGTTTCTCCGGTTTTGCGTCCGAGATAATCGCGGTTCGAGACCCTTTCCACTTCGGCTTCATATTTGAAGAGCCCCTGTTCGTTGATGAAGTTGGAACGGGCTCCGGAAAGCCTGTGAAGGTGTTCCGGTGAGACCATGGAGAACTGGATCGCGTGATTGGTTCCGATTCCGAATGAAAAGCGCAGTTCGTTCCGGACTTCGCTGAAAATGGTCTGAGCGCGCGCCGGATCAGCGATGGCGGTTTGGGCGCAGTTCGGACAGATGGCCCGTCCGTCCGGAAGCTTCTGTCCGTCCGTGGGAATCTGACAGGCGAAGCAGCGGGGCTTCTTCATGCATTCGGGACAGGCGAAGAAGGAGTGGTCGAGGGCGTAGATGCCGCCGGTGAAGGATCGTTTTCCGCAGGTGGTGCATACCGGCAGGGTCTGAATATAACACTCTTTGGAACAGTAGCACTTGTTCTGGGAAACGATGTATTCCTGGGTCTTTGAGATGTTTTTCTTGCAGGTGGCGCATTTCAGCGGGTCGGCCGCAAGCAGATTTGCGGCAAAAACACAAGCCGTCCCCAGAAGAATCAGAAAGATTTTGAAAAAAAATTGGAATTTTCTTCGGTTCATTCTGGGAACTCCATATTGAATTAACACCGAAACAGGTATAATGTAAAGCACCTCACGGCGGAAAACAAGGGTAATTCTGTTTTGGAGGGCTGTTTTTTTGGGAAAAATCTGGTAACACGGTATGTCAAAAACAATTTCGGGAATCTTTGAGATCAGCAACGAGCGTGGTTTTCATGCGCGGCCGGCTTCCTTATTCGTTCAGAAGGCCAGTGTGTATACTGCAAAAATTACAGTCAAAAACGAGATGACCGGGGATCATGCGGACGGAAAAAGTCTGATGTCTCTGCTGATGCTTGCCGCCTCCCGGGGAACAAAACTGACGATTGTAGCCGAAGGGATCGACGCGGAGGACGCCCTGCGGGCTCTCGGCGAAATGATTGCGAAGGGATTCGATGAAGAATAACATCCCACATGAGCTGAAACGTGATAAGAAAAGCAAGCGTGAAATCATGTTTCATGGGATTCCCGCTTCCCCCGGGATTGCCCATGGAACCATCAAGCTTGTTCACGACGTCTCATCGACTCTTTTGAATCCGAATGAATACAAGAATATTTCTCCCGAACAGGTGGAGGAGGAAATTCAGCATTTCAAATCGGCCATCGAAGAAACCCGCGTGGAAATCAAGGAATTGCGCAACCGCGTCCAGGCGTCGCTGGAAAATCACGAAGCCAATATTTTCGATGCCCATTTTCTGATCGTCGACGACCGCATGCTGATGAACGAAGTCTGCATGCTGATCACAAAAAAGCAGCTTCAGGCGGAAGCCGCGTTCTCACAGACCATGCAGAAATACATCGCCGCCATTTCCGCGGTTGCCGACCCCTATCTCCGGGAACGCGCCTCGGACGTCAAGGACGTCGCCGCCCGGATCATCTCCCATCTTCAGGGATTGGGAAAATTCAAGCTGGACCATCTGCCCGGGCCGTGCATCATTGTCGCCAAGGACCTGACTCCCTCGGACACCGCCCTTCTGGACCGTGCCAACGTTCTGGCCTTCGCCATTGAGTCCGGAAGCAAAACCTCCCACAGCGCGATTCTTGCGCGCTCCATGAAAATTCCAGCCGTCGTCGGAATGAACCGTTTCGTGGAATGTCTCGAGGACGGCGATTCCATGATTATCGACGGGTTTCTCGGCATTGCCATCCTGAATCCGACACCGGACACGGTCGAACTCTACAAGCAGAAGGAAAAAGGCAAGGCGAAACTGTATTCCGAACTTCTGCGGGAAACCCAGCTCCTGTCCGAAACCACCGACGGATACCGCATCCAGCTGGCCGCCAACATGGAAAGCGCCGACAACATTGTCGATGTCAAGAAATACGGCGCGGCCGGCGTCGGCCTTTTCCGCACGGAATACCTCTTTATGAACACCGAGGCTCTTCCCGGCGAAGAAGTGCAGTTCGAAGTCTACAAAAAGGTGGCGGAGGCAGCCGAGGGGCAGCCGGTCGTCATCCGTACGCTGGATCTCGGCGGCGACAAGCTTTCCTCTGCCCTCGGCTCCTACCACGAACAGAATCCGTTCCTCGGTCTCCGGGCCATCCGCCTTTGCCTCGACAATCCATCCATCTTCAAAACCCAGATGCGCGCCATTCTCCGGGCAGGCGCCTTCGGCAATATCCACATGATGTTTCCGATGGTGGCCTGTATGGACGAGTTGAATCAGGCGTTAGACCTTCTGGAAGAGATCAAGTCCGATCTGAAGAACTCCAACATGAAGTTCAACGGAAAAATGAAGATCGGGATCATGATCGAAATCCCGTCCGCCGCGCTGATTGCCGACAAACTGGCAAAGAAGGCCGACTTCTTCAGCATCGGAACCAACGACCTGGTCCAGTACACACTCGCGGTGGACCGCAACAACGAACGGGTTGCGGGCCTCTATCAGCCGACTCATCCGGCGGTTTTGGAACTGATCGCCAGAACCACTCAGGCGGCGTCCGAAAACTCTATCTGGACGGGGGTCTGCGGCGAAATGGCGGGCGATCCGAGATATGTGCCGATCCTCATCGGTCTCGGCGTCCGGGAGTTGAGCATGTCTCCGCTTTCCATCGGGCATATCCGGCGGCTCATCCGCAGAATTTCCATGCACGAAGCCGAAAAGATCGCCGAAAAGGCTCTCGCCGCGGACACCGCCGAGGAGGCCCTGCGCTATTCCACCGAATTCATGGAAAAGAAAATGCCCGAGATTCTCTCTTCCATGCGGGGAGGCTGAATTCATTTCCGCTCTCCGGCCGATTCCTGATTCGAGTGCCCCCGGGCGGGTTATTTTTTAAAACAAGGGTACGCCAATGCTGCAAGATATCATCATCAAAGGCGCGGAGGAGCACAATCTTAAAAACATCGATGTGCGAATTCCGCGGAACTCCCTGACAGTTATTACCGGATTGAGCGGGTCCGGCAAATCTTCCCTTGCCTTCGACACTCTCTATGCGGAGGGACAACGCCGCTATGTGGAAAGCCTTTCCGCGTATGCACGCCAGTTCCTCGACCGGATGCAGAAGCCGAAAGTGGCTCATATTGAAGGACTTTCGCCCGCGATTGCCATTGAACAGCGCTCTTCCGGCTCGAACCCGCGTTCCACGGTCGCGACCGTGACCGAAATCTACGACTATCTCCGTCTTCTCTATGCCCACGTGGGGACTCCTCATTGTCCAAAGTGCGGACGTGTCCTTGCCGCCCAGTCCGCCCAGGCCATCTGCGAGAAGCTCCAGAAGTTCCCGCAGGGGCTTCAGATGATGATCCTGACTCCCTACATTTCCGGAAAGAAAGGCGAACACCGCGACGTTATCGAAAAAATCCGCCGCGACGGTTTTGTCCGGGCGCGGATCGACGATGTCATAGTGCCTCTCGACGGCGAACTCAAGCCCCTTGCCAAAACCCTCCGCCACAGCATCGACGCGGTCGTGGATCGCCTGATCACCGGCAAGCTCGATCCTTCCCGCCTGAACGATTCCGTGGAATCCGCGCTTCGCCTCGGTTCGGGAAACATGATCGTCCTTCTGGAGAACAAGGAGGCTTCTTCTCCGGAGAAGAAATGGACCGAGGAGCGGATCAGCGAACATCTTTCCTGTCCGGATTGCGAAATCAGTTTTTCGAAGCCCGAGCCGCGCAATTTCTCCTTCAACAGCCCCTACGGCGCCTGTGCTGTCTGCAACGGGCTCGGCACCCTGATGGTCATGGACCCGGCGGCGGTGATTCCGGACGACACCCTTTCCATCCGCAACGGGGCGATCCCCGGATGGCGCCGCGGTCCGCGCCGTCTCATCATCTACTACAATCATCTTCTGCGCTGCGTCGCCGAACATTTCGGAATGCCGGACATGCTTACCGTTCCCTTCCGCGAACTCCCCGAGAAGGTCCGTCGCACCCTCCTTTTCGGGAGCGGAGACGAAAGTATCGACTTCAGCTTCCGCATCGGACGGAAAACCTATAAGTCCGTCGGTCCGTTCGAAGGGATTCTGGCGAATCTCCAGCGCCGACAGTCGGAATCGGAAAGCGAGGCCGTCCGGGAGCGCCTGAAAACCTACATGAACCGGAAGCCCTGTCCGGAATGCGGGGGAAAGAGACTGAAACCGGAAAGTCTCGGGGTGACGGTCGGCGGGCTGTCCATTCATGAGTTCAATCAGCTGTCCGTCGAAAAAGCGCACGAATTCGTGACCTCGCTTCGGCTGGAGGAGGAAAAGGCGCGGATCGCGAAGGAAATTCTGCATGAAATCGCTTCGCGCCTGCGGTTTCTTTCGGACGTCGGGTTGTCCTATCTGACACTGGCCCGCGAAAGCGGAACCTTGTCCGGCGGCGAAGCCCAGCGGATCCGTCTGGCGACACAGCTGGGGTGCGGTCTGGTCGGCGTCCTCTACATCCTCGACGAGCCCAGCATCGGACTTCATCAGCGAGACAACGACCGTCTTCTGAACACCCTCAAGAAACTGCGCGACATCGGCAACACCGTGGTAGTCGTGGAGCATGACATGGATACCATTTTCGCCGCGGATTACGTGCTCGACCTCGGGCCCGCCGCGGGCGTTCACGGCGGGCATCTCGTCGCCGCGGGCACTCCTCCGGAAATCATGAAATCCGCCGCATCCCTGACCGGAAAATACATGTCCGGCGAACTTCGGATCGAAGTGCCGAAAAAACGCAGGCCGGGAGACGGCAAATTCATCGAGATTCTCGGGGCTCAGCATCACAACCTGAAAAACATCAACGCGAAAATTCCCCTCGGCACCTTCTGCTGCGTGACCGGCGTCTCCGGTTCGGGAAAGAGCAGTCTTGTCAATGGAATCCTTCGTTCCGAACTTGCCCGCCAGTTCGGGTTCTCCGATGATTCCGAACCGGGCAAGTTCAAGCAGATCAAAGGGTTGGAACATATCGGAAAGGCCATCGTGATCGACCAGAGTCCCATCGGGCGGACTCCCCGTTCCAACCCTGCCACCTATACCGAACTCTTCGGCACGGTGCGCAATCTCTTTGCCTCCCTGCCGGACTCCAAGGTCCGCGGGTTCGGTCCCGGACGCTTCAGTTTCAACATGAAGGGCGGGCGCTGCGAGGAGTGTCAGGGAGACGGCATCAAAAAAATCGAGATGCAGTTCCTCCCTGACGTTTATGTGACTTGTTCCTCATGCCAGGGCAAGCGGTTCAACAAGGAAACCCTTTCCGTTGTCTACAAGCACAAGAATATCGCCGAAGTTCTGGAAATGACCGTAGACGAGGCGGTCGACTTCTTCGAGGCGGTCCCGTCCCTTTACCGCAAGCTCAAAACTCTTCAGGAAGTCGGACTCGGCTACATTGAGCTTGGGCAGTCCGCCACTACCCTTTCCGGCGGCGAGGCCCAGCGGGTCAAGCTGGCCACCGAACTGGCGCGCATTCCCCGCGGACACACCCTTTATATTCTCGACGAACCGACCACCGGACTCCATCTCGCCGACATACGCCAGCTTCTCGAAGTTCTTGCCCGTCTGCGCGACAAAGGCAACACCGTCCTTGTCATCGAGCACAATCTGGATGTCATCAAGGTGGCGGATTATGTCATTGACCTCGGTCCGGACGGCGGCGACGCCGGAGGCCGGATCATTGCCGAAGGCACTCCCGAAGAGGTGGGCGCGACCCCCGGCTCCTTCACCGGACAGTATCTTTCCAGACTCCTGAAGTAAGCGCGGTTTTGCCTCTTTCCGGAACCCTGCGGGAAAGAACGGTTTTTTCATGCCGCAATGTTTCTCTTCCTCTCTTTATCCGAGGCGGAAAACGCATTCCTGCCTCGGCTCTTTTCCGGGATTCCATCGTATTTTCTTCATATAAAATTCTGCATTATTCATAAGAAAAAAGATTGCAAATATTCATAATTTGGTTTATCTTTTTTTCATGAGGAATCCAGCCCGTTATTCAAACATCTGATTCAGGAGGTGTGCAAATGTACCCGAAAGTAGGAATCCGCCCCACGATCGACGGCCGCCGCAACGGCATTCGCGAGTCTCTGGAAAAACAGACGATGGACATGGCGAAAGCCGCCGCCGATCTGATCTCGAAAAATCTCCGCTATTCCGACGGCGCGCCCGTCCAGTGCGTCATTGCCGACACCACCATCGGGGGAGTCGCCGAAGCCGCCGCGTGCGCCGACAAGTTCCGCCTTGAAAACGTCTGTGTTTCGCTCACCGTCACCCCCTGCTGGTGCTACGGTTCCGAAACCATGGATATGGATACCCAGACCCCGAAGGCCGTCTGGGGCTTCAACGGCACGGAACGCCCCGGCGCGGTCTATCTGGCCGCCGTGCTCGCCGCACATTCCCAGAAGGGGCTCCCCGCTTTCGGCATCTACGGACGCGACGTTCAGGACGCCGACCAGAAGAAGATTCCGGACGATGTGGCGGAGAAAATCCTGCGTTTCGCCCGGGCCGGGATCGCCGTCGCCTCCATGCGCGGCAAATCCTACCTTTCCATCGGTTCCATTTCCATGGGCATCGCCGGTTCGATCCTCGATCCCGATTTCTATGAAAAATACCTCGGACTCCGCTGCGAATCCGTGGACATGTGCGAAATCATCCGCCGCGTCAATGAAAACATCTTCGATCCGGAGGAATACAAGAAGGCTATCGCGTGGGCCAAAAAGAACTGCCGGATCAGCAAAGACATCTACAATGGCAAGAAAGGGCTTTCCCCGAAGAGACTTCAGGAAACCTTCGAATACTCCGTCAAGATGGCGATCATCGGCCGCGACCTGATGGCCGGAAGCGAACGCCTCAAGGAGCTTGGCTACATCGAGGAAGGCATGGGACACAACGCCATCATGGCGGGTTTCCAGGGACAGCGCCAGTGGACCGACCACATGCCCAACGGCGACTTCATGGAAGCGATCCTCTGTTCCTCCTTCGACTGGAACGGAATCCGCAAACCCTACGTTTTCGCCACTGAAAACGACGGACTCAACGGCGTCGCCATGCTGTTCGGCAACCTGCTGACCAATACCGCTTCCGGCTTCTCCGACGTGCGCACCTACTGGAGTCCCGAGGCCATCAAGAAGGCGACCGGCAGCAAGCTGGACGTCCCCGGACTGATCCACCTCATCAACTCCGGCGCGACCACCCTCGACGCCACCGGATGCCAGAAGAGCAAGGGCAAGCCCGTCATGAAACCCTTCTGGGAGATCACCCCCGCCGAGGCCCAGGCCTGCCTGAACGCCACGGAATGGGTTCCCGCCAACCTCGGTTATTTCCGCGGCGGCGGTTTCTCCTCCCACTTCTACTCCAAGGGAGGCATGCCGATCACGATGAGCCGTGTCAACCGCGTGGCCGGACTCGGTCCGGTCCTCCAGATCGCCGAAGGCTACACCTATGAACTTCCGGCCAAGGCCCACCAGATTGTCGACGGACGGACCGATGCCGGATGGCCCACCACATATTTCGTCCCCAACCTGACCGGAACCGGCGCTTTCCGCGACGTCTATTCCGTAATGGCCAACTGGGGCGCGAACCACGGCGCATTCAACTACGGACATATCGGTGCGGATCTCATCGCCATGGCGGCGATCCTCCGCATTCCGGTCTGCATGCATAACGTTCCGTCCGAGAAGGTCTTCCGTCCGTCCGCATGGGCCGCGTTCGGAATGGACCTCGAAGGTTCGGATTACCGTGCCTGCGCCAATTTCGGACCGCTCTACAAGTAATCCGTCCGATTCGTTTCAAAAGTTTTTCCGCACGGGCTCCCGGCGTATTTGCTCCGGGAGCCCGTGTTTTTTCCGTCTGAAAGACGGGTGTGATTTGCTTTTTCATTGCTGTCCTTCTATATTATTCCCTTTGGCAGCGGATCAATGTCAATCAGTGCAAGGGTGAAATCATGGAGTTGGAGACAGGCTCTCATTATGTGATGGAACGGATTCAGCCGGTTATTTTCCGGAAAACAGGCAGCGGTTATTTCATCGATTTCGGGAAAGATGCGTTTTCCGCGGTCGAAGTCACGTTCGAATCCGAACACGGCGGCGAGATTGTGGAAGTGGCCGTGGGAGAAGTTTACGACCCCTTTTACGAGCGGATCGAACGCAATCCCCGGTCCAAATTTTGCACCTTCCGCAAGATGACCGTTACGCTTGAAAAAGGACGTCATGTGTATCGTCCGGTCCTCCCGCCGACCAGCGGGCTTCTGAAGTCGCCTCTGGGTAGTGAAATTGTCCCTTTCCGCTATTGCGAAATCTCCGGATACGACCGGGAACTTCTTCCCGGCGATGTGACCCAGATTGCACTTTTCGGCGAAGTCGACATGAACGCCGCCTCCTTTTGCTGTTCGGACAGCATGCTGGAGGAAATCTGGGAATTCTGCCGCTATTCGATCCGGGCAACCACGCTTTTCGGGTGTTACATCGACGGCGAACGCGAGCGTCTGCCCTACGAAGGGGATTCCTACCTCACCGCGCTCAGCCATTACTGCTGCGATGCCAATTATGTCATGGCGAAACGGTCCATTGTGTATCTGATGAACCAGCCCACCTGGCCGACCGAATATTTTCAGCTCATGCCGCTGATTGCGCTGGATTATGCCCTGTACAGCGGGGACCTTGCCTCTCTCGAAGAGTGGTATCCAGCACTCAAGGAGAAACTCCTTCTTCCGTTCGCCATCGACGGCGTTCTTCTCGATCCCCGCAAGGCCCATGAGAAGTTTTCCGATGAGGAAATCATGAAGCTGACCGGGCTGGGCAAACATTTTGCGCATTGGTTCCGCGACATGGTCGACTGGCCCGCCGCCGAGCGCGACGACTACGATTTCGGCGACTTTACGACCAATCGCGAACTGCTGCCCCGCAGTCCGCAGGCCATGAAAGGCTTCGAGATCTCTTATGCGAGTTTCGTCCCGAACGCTTTTCACGTTGCCGCTCTCCGCACCATGGCCCGGATCGCGGGACTTCTGGGGAAAACCGGGGATGAGAAGTTCTATTCCGAACGCGCGGACGCGGTCCGGGCGAAACTCCGGGAAACCATGCTTGATCTTAAAGATCGCAGCGGGCTCTTTTTCGACTGCCCCGGTTCCTGGCACACCGCGATCATGACCGACGCCATGGCGCTTTTCGCCGGAATCGCCGAAGGGAATGAAATCCCCGCGACCGTGAAGCATCTGCGCTCGAAACAGATGGCCTGCAGCGTCTACGGCGCAACGTTTGTCCTGAGTTCGCTTTTCCGGAATGGTCTCGAAGCCGAGGCAATCAAGCTCATGGCGACCCGCGTGGGAACCCGGAGCTGGAGCGGAATGCTCCAGCAGGGGGCCACGATCGCCATGGAATCCTGGAACGCCTACGGTTGTCCGGGGCGGGACTGGAATCATTCCTGGGGAACGGCTCCGCTCCATATCGTTTCCCGCGAGATGTTCGGAATTCAGCCGCTTGAACCGGGATTCGCGAAGTTCTCCGTTCAGCCGCGGATTGCGTTCCTCAAGCACGCTTCGATCGTTCAGCCGACGCTTCACGGTCCGATCGAAGTTTCCGTCCGCAGAACCGGCGGCGAACAGGCCGACCTTTCCATCCGTGTGCCCTCCGGTACAGAGGCCGTTCTTGTGTTCGATGGAAAAACCCGGGTGCTTCCACCCGGGGCGCATTCCTTCTCCGGAACGATTCCTCTGTAAGAGAAATCTCTTTCTCAGGAGAGCTTGCGGAACGTCCGGATGATTTCGTCGCAATACTGGTTCATGGCGACGACATCCGCCCCGCAGTTGAGGAAGTCGTAGCCCATGGCGAAGTAGGGTTCCATGTCCGCGATGCCGGCCGTGGTTCCCGCGAATTTGCCGTATTTGTGCGCGGTCTGGGCGATCCGTTCGCGGGCGCGGCAGACTTCCGGATGCTTGAGTTCTCCGGGGAATCCGAGCGCGTGGCTGAAGTCGCCCGGACCGAAGAAGATCATGTCGATGCCGGGCACCTGACAGATTTCATCCAGCTCTTCCATCGGTTCCGGATCTTCGATCTGGACGATCACCATGCGGTTTTCGTTCACGAACCGGATGTAGTCCAGAAAGGGAAGCCGGCAGTAAAGGCCGTCCGCGTTGCCGCCGTCGACCGGACGCCGTCCGACGGGGTGAAAACGGGTTGTCCGCGCAATCTCCCGCGCCTCTTTTGCGCTCATCAGGTGGGGAATCATGATTCCGGTGGCGTCGGCTTCCAGCGGGCGGATGTAGTCGCTGTAGGACCCTTTCGCCACCCGGACGATCGTATCCACGTCATGGGCTTTGCACGCGAGAATCTGTTTTTCCATGACCTCGAAATCCGTCGGCACGTGTTCGCAGCAGATCCAGACGCAGTCGTATCCGCATAACGCGGCCAGTTCGCTGGCGCGGGCGCAAGTAAAGTTGTTTTTGAAACTGAGCGCCTTTTTTCCGGCGCGCATCTTGTCGAGAACCACACTTCTTCTGGGGGCGCAATTCATTTTGTCTTCTCCTTCTTACGGGATTCTTTGGTTTTTGTAAAGTAACTCTGATTATGCTCAAACAGAAGCCGATACAAATTTTCGGCATCTTTCCGTTTCAGCGCATCGACGATTTCCTGATGTTCCTGCGCGATTTCCTCCGGCGTTTTCTCCCGGGAGGATTCCGGATTGTTTTCCCGTGTTTTTGAAAAAAAGCCGACGATCAGCGGCACCATTCCCGAAAGCAGCCCGTTTCCGGGAATCCGCAGCAGAAGGGAATGAAACTGGATTTCCAGAACGATCTGTTCTTCCTTCCCGGCGGCTCTTTCCAAGGCTCCGACGATCCTCCGAAGCTCTTTGATGTCAGAGTCCTGCGCCTTTTCGACGATCATGCGCGCGGCGCCCGATTCAATACAGGCCCGGAAGTGCGCCAGTTCCTCCATCGTGTTCTTTTCCGCCGCCAGAAACGGAAAATAGGCTTCATACGGATTGTCCGGAACCAGCCGCAGGATGACGGCCCCCGTTTTCGGCCGCGAGGCGATGATTCCGAGCGTCCGGTAATGGCGCAGCGCTTCCCGGAGAATGTTCCGGCTGATCCCCAGCGCTTCGGCGAATTCGTTTTCACGGGGGAGGACATCTCCTTCCGACAGCCGGTTCGTCAGAATATGGTTCCTGATCGCTTCAATGGCGGCCTCCGCCGTGCTTTTCTTCTGAATCCGGGCGATTCCCATGGGGCTTCCTCCTGTCTTGATTGTGTATCCTGATTTTTTTGTTTTGTAGTATTGTAGCACAAATAATGAAAAAAGCAAATCGCGCCGGATGAAAAAAATGTTTTTCTTCCGGGGTTTTCGTTATGATCGGCTGGAAAAACCGGCCCGTAACCCGCTGCGGCTTTGACGGAAAACCGTTTCCGGGGGGTTGTATCGGAAGGAATCGGTGTTATAGTATTGGGCATTATGAATAACTTTGGATGGAAGAAACTTTTTGTGTTGCTGGCCGCGGCCGGAATGGCGTCGATCCTGACTTCCTGTTTCTATTCCGAAATGAACAGAAACCTGAAGAATACGGCCAAAATCCGCAAGTGCATGACAAAAAAACAGGTGCTTGAGATCATGGGGGAACCCGTGAAAGGGGAGATTTATTGTACCGACAGAGTGTGGTTCTACTATACACGCCAGCGGTGGATGGATGGGTTGATCACGCGCGACGAATGCACCCCGGTCGCTTTTGACGAATACGACCACGTGATTGGCTGGGGTCCCGACTTCAACACCGGCGTTTATGATTTCCTTGCAAATCCGACTCCGATTGACAAAAAAAAACAGTAATATGAATCCAAGCTGAAAATGAGGCTGATATGAGAAAAAATTACCTGTTTTTCCTTCTGATTTTCCTGTTGCTTGCTGTTTTTTTCACTGTTTTCCGGACCTATATTGCGGACTTTTTCAACGTCTGCCTGATCGCGATGAAGGAAGGGCGCAGCATCCGCGTCGACAACACGGACTTGATCAAGAGACCGAAAAACGTCCAGGTCAAGGTGAAGGGGGCCGGCGGCATTGCCGGAGCCGCGCAGGTCAAAATCCTGAAAGAAAGCGTCACCGCTTTTCCTGTGACAAATCTGGTAGCCGACGCTTCCAAAAAGAAAACCAGGAAAGAGCTTTTCATCACGAATTTTGCGGTCCTCGGTCCCTTCGACCTTTCCCTGATTGCAAAGGATTTCACGTTGGAGGCCGTTCTTGCCCAGGAGTGCATGAACGAAAGTTTCACCGAGGCTTCCCTGACTCTCGTTCCGAAGGACTATGCCTGGCAGAATATCGAAGGCCTGATTTCGGATGGAAGAATCAATATTTCCGAAGTCTTCCGGAAACACAAGGATGCCGCCGCGGTGTGGGTCGTGGCCGATGTGGCGGTTTCCGAAGAGATTCCGGATGCTCTTCTTCTGGCTTGCACATATCAGTTTTCCCGGATATTCGTGAATGGCAAGCAGGTTTTCGCCATTTCCGACCCGAAAATGCCGACTCGGGTGGACGGCATCCAGGTCACGGTTCCCCTGAAAAAAGGGACGAACCGGATTTTCATCAAGCTGGCGACGCAGAATGCCCGGAGCTGGTATTTCTATCTGCGGTTCACCGACGCCAAGAAAGTTCCGCTGATCCCCGTTCCTCCCCATCCGAAAAAGTAACAGGGAATCTGCCCCTTTTTGAATCGAGGATTATGCCTCGGGCTGTTTTCTGCCCGGCGTCAGGAGGAAGAAGAGACCGCCTGAAAGGTTGAAGAGCAGGATGATCGCGGTGATCGTCAGGGAGATCGCCATGGCCGAATCGGCGGCGATTCCTCCCGCCTGAAGAATCGGAATCACAAACAGGTCGCGCGTCCCCACGCCCGACGGTGTGGTCGGCAGGAGCCCCGCGATGTTTCCCACCGTGATGGCTGCAAGAACCGTTCCGAACGAAGGAAATCCTCCGGTTACGGCAATCGCCACGCAATAGGCCATGAGCCCGAGCACAAGATTTACGAAAACGATGCTCGTCAGAATGCAGACGACCACTTCCCGGCGGCAGTTCCCGTAGGAGTCCAGCGCGTCGGTCACCTTGGAATACAGCCCATGCGTAAACTTGTCTCCGATCTCCTGTATTTTACGATATAAGGGAATCCTCTCCAGCATCTTGTGATTGAACACAACGACGGATGCGGCAATGCCGCAGAGGCTCCCCGCCAGCAGCACATAGATGAACTTTTCAATGACGCCGGAAGTGACGGCTGAAATCGTCCCCCACACGAACGGAAGCATCAGCAGCGCCACCAGAAAAATTCCGATCATTCCCGTGAATCGGTCGATCAGGATCGTGAACGCGCCGTCGAACTTGCGCCCTTTCTGAATGCGCGCGGCCAGAAAACCGACCCGCACCAGATCGCCCCCGATGGCTCCGGGCAGCACCAGTGAAAAGAAAAACGACTGCATGGTGAGCGAACAGGCCAGCGCGAGGGAACAGTCGATCTTCTGCGCCTTGAGAAGCAGACGCCACCGCCAGGCATTCGCAAAGATATGCAGCGCATACAGCGCCAGTGCAATCCCGATCCATCCGAGGTGGGCGTTGAGCAGGGTTTTCAGAAGTCCCGGCGGCGTTTTCCAGATCAGGAACGCGATGATGCCTCCGGCCAGCAGTATCTTCAAAAGAGTTTTCACAAAGGTTTTCATGCGAATCGGCTTTTTTATCTCTTTTTCATTTGTAGTGAGCCGGTTTTACGGTTATATTTCCAAGATTATGAACGAACGGAAAAGATAGCCCGGTTTTCCTTTTTTTCAACACAGTTTGCACAATCCCGGGCAAAATACATGTAAAATCGACGGGAATTTGGAATGGCTGGACCTGTTTTGAATCTTTTGTTTATCGGGGACATCGTCGGAAAAGGCGGACGGAACGCGGTCAAGACGCTGATCCCCGTCCTGAAGCAGCGGCATAATTGTTCTTTTGTGATTGCCAACGGAGAAAACTCGGCCAACGGCGCAGGGTTCAGCCTTTCGTGCATCCGGGACATGGATGCTGCCGACGTCCTCACCGGCGGCGATCATATCTGGGACCAGAAACCCTTTGAAACGGAAATCCTTTCCGTGAAAAATCTGGTGCGCCCCGCGAATTTCAGCTCCCTCCAGCCCGGAAAAGGGTGGGGCGTCTTCCGCAATCCGGCGGGCGGCGAAGTCGCCGTCATTGCCCTTCTCGGACGGATCTTCATGAAGGAAAGCGCGTCCTGCCCCTTTGAGACGGCGGAGAAAATCCTTGCGCAGATTCCCCCAACGGTCAAGTGCATCGTGGTGGACATCCATGCGGAGGCGACCAGCGAAAAAGCCGCCCTCGCCTGGTTCCTCGACGGCCGGGTGACCGCCGTCATCGGCACCCATACCCACGTCCAGACTTCCGATGCCCGGGTGCTTCCCGGAGGCACTGCGTTTCTTTCCGACGTCGGCATGGTCGGCGGTCATAACTCCGTGCTGGGACGCGACATCCCCGATGTGGTCCGCAAGTTCCGCACCGGTATGCCCACCCGCCTGAATGTCACTGAAAACAGCATCCGGCTGGATTACGCGGTCGTTTCCTACGAACTGGAAACCGGACATGCCGTCGCCATCCGCGCCGCTTCCGAATTCTTTACCCCGGAGCCCCTTTGAAATGGAGAAAATCATTCCCCCCATCGACTGGAAACGGACCGACACCCTGATTGCCCTTGCTCTGGAAGAGGATCTCGGAGACGCCGGGGATGTCACGACCCATTCCGTCATTCCGGAAGACCTTGAAGCGGAAGCGGTTCTGCTTGCAAAGGAAGACCTTGTCTGCGCCGGACTCCCGGTGGCCGAACGTCTTTTTCACACCCTCGATCCCTCGCTGGTTTGGACCTCTTGTGTCAGGGAAGGACAGTTCTGCCCGAAGGGAACCGTTCTGGCTTCGATCCGCGGCAATGCCCGCAAGCTCCTGACCGGCGAACGCACGGCGCTGAACTTTCTCCAGCGGCTCTGCGGCGTCGCCACGGCTTCCAAGAGATATCAGGATGCCGCGGCCGGAACGCCCTGCCATATTCTGGATACCCGCAAGACCACTCCCGGTTGGCGCAATCTCGAAAAATACGCGGTGGCGGTCGGCGGCGCCTTCAACCATCGCATCGGACTCTATGACCGCGTCATGATCAAGGACAACCACCGCGAACTGGCGGGGCTGGAAGGTCCCGGCGGGATTACCCGCTCCGTGGAACATGCCCGCACCGCTTTCCCGGGGCTGGAAGTCGAAGTGGAAGTCGACTCCCTCGAAGAACTGACGGAAGCCCTTGAGACGGGCGCGGAATATATCCTTCTCGACAATATGACGGATGAACAGATGGCCGAAGCCGTCAAAAAAACGGCAGGCCGCTCTCTCTTGGAAGCCAGCGGCGGAATCACGCTTTCCCGGATTCCCTCCGCCGCCGCGACCGGCGTCGATTTCATCTCCGCCGGAGCCCTGACGCATTCCGTCAAATCCTGTGACATCTCCATGGACGTCGTCCTTCCGAAGAAGGAATGAAATTAGAATTTGACGGGTTGTAAGTTGTTCATGATGATTTTATTTTGAATATGCCGGAAAAGTGACGGACGCTCTGACGGGGATGTGTCCGGGCGAAAAACGGAAACTTTTTTTGATCAGGAAGGAAACGGAAAATGATTGCGCAGCTGAAAGGAATTCTGCTGGAATCTTCCTTTACGGAAGCGGTGGTGGATGTGGGCGGAGTCGGTTACCGGGTATTGATTCCGATGAGCACCTTCGACAAACTTCCCCGCATCGGGGAACCGGTGACGCTCTTGACCCGCATGGACGTCCGCGAGGACGCCATTCTTCTGTTCGGCTTCGCCACCCGTCAGGAACGCTCCATGTTCGAGCTTCTGATCACCGTCAACGGCATCGGCGCGAAAACCGCACTGAACATCCTGAGCAGCATGAACATACCATCCTTCTGTTCGGCGGTCGCTTCCGGGGACCTCAAGATGCTCAAAAAGATTAACGGAGTCGGGCCCAAATCTGCCGAACGGATTGTCGTGGAACTCCGTGACAAAGTCCAGAATATCGTTCCGGAAGTCTCTTTCGGCGGTGGAGCGGCTCCTGTCGACAAGTCGGTCGAGGATGCGGTCCTGGCGCTCGGACAACTCGGTTTCCAGGGACCGAAGTTCCAGAAATTGATTTTCGAAGTGTCCCAGCAGATTCCGGAAGCCCAGCGTTCCAGCGAAAACATCATCCGCAAGGCGCTCCAGACCCTGAACAAATAATAATGCAAAAGGCCTGAAGGCCGTGCGCCCTCAAACTTTTTGCACTGAGCCTCTTCCCATTATTTTTTGGGACGATCGGCTTCCGGGATGTAGTTCGCCAGCTTCTTCTGTGCGAAGATCGGTTTCAGACACGCGAAACGCTGACGGCCGTTGATGGTCGGAACGCTCGGGAAATCTTCGCCGATCAGGGGCCGCACGTAATCGAGGAACTCATCGGTGACGTCCGCCTTGTCGGCGGAGATCCACTTGGCGGGGAAGGTGCGTTCGGAGTTGGCCACCAGTTCGAGCGGGGCCTTGTCGTAGCGGACCTGATAGATGCAGCCGGGTTCGCGGAGAATCGTGGACATGAATCCGTTTTCGCCGTTGACTCCCAGCAGAACCGCTTTCTGTCCGACGCGGTAGGCTTCGTCCAGATCGACCGTGGAGGCATAGATCGCGGTGTCGCGCTGGTCGGTGCCGAAGGTCTGTCCGCGGGCGGAGCCGATGGCGGGCAGTCCGCGTTTGTTCAGGTAGTTGACGAGGGCCTGCTGGACGGTGGTCTGGCTGGCGCCGAACTGGGCGTGTCCGAAGCTGTCCTTGGCGAAACCGAGGTCGCCCACGTCGCATCCTTCGCTGACCACGACCACGGCGCGGCCGCGTTTCCGGACCTCTTCATCGATGCGGTCGGCCATGGCTTCCATGGTGAGTCCGCCTTCCGCGAGGAAGATCAGGAGCGGGGTTTCGCGCTTGGGGTCGGCCAGACGCGCCGCCGCGGGGATGTAGCCGATCTTGCGGCCCATCGCCTGAAGGACAAGCACGGGGTCCGCCGGGCAGGAGCCGCGGTTTTCCTCTTCGGCGTTCTGGACGATCATCTGCCAGTAGCGGGCCACGGAACCGTAGCCGGGGGTATGGTCGATGAGCTTGAATTCGCTGTCGCCCACATCGTTGTCGATGGTTTTCGGCACGCCGATTCCGACCAGGTCCAGTCCGCGCTGACGGGCCAGCGCGGCCACCTTGTTGGCGGTGTCCATGGAATCGTTGCCGCCGTTGTAAAGGAAGTAGCCGATGTTATGGGCTTTGAGGACTTCCACGACCCGGTCGAAGTCTTCCAGCTGTTTGCTTTTGATCTTGTAGCGGCAGGTGCCGATGGCGCCGGCGGCGGGGGTGTTGCGCAGCAGGGCGATTTCTTCCTCGGTCTGGGCGGAGAGGTCCAGAAGTTCTTCCTTGAGGACTCCTTCAATGCCGTGGTAACCGGCGTAGATCGAGCCGATTTTGTCCGGGAACGCGCGCGCGGCTTCGACCACGCCGCGGAGCGAGCTGTTGATCACCGGGGAAGGGCCGCCCGATTGTGCGATCAGAAGATTTTTCTTTGCCATGATTCTTACTCCATGAATGCTTTTTTGAGAGCCCACAACCCCAGCGCGGGATTGCTGATGAAAAAGATTTCTTCCCCGTTGACCGTGTTGAAACCGTCTTTGAGGGAATCGGTTTTGTATTTTGCCTGAACTTCGGCAAGTTTTCCGTAATGGAAGCCGACGGAGCGGATTTCCGCCTCGGAAACGAGCGGGCCGGGACAATAGGTGATGGAGAATCGTCCTTCGCTGGAGCCGTGGATCAGGTGAGCGGCCGCGCCCAGATTGTTGCGCAGCTCCTGATTTTCGGCCACCGATTTGAGGGTCGCGGGCGTGCCTTTGTATCCGTATTTGCGGATCAGACGGTCGATCTCCTTGTCCTCGCCGAACTCCTTGAGTCCGGGCGCGAGGATGATGAGCTCGCCTTTGTCGGCGATTGCCATGCGGGTGCGGTAGACGGCCTTGTTGCCCAGCCAGGTGCTCTTGAACTCCTCGGGGTCGAGGTAGACGATCACCTTTTTCAGGGGTTTGTCGAGCATGACCAGATTGGTTTCCACGCTCAGCGCGGCGGCCTTGTTGAAGACCTCCACGCTGTTGCCGGAGTAGAAGCCGCGCATGGCCATTTTCCCGGTTTCATCCTTGGCCATGACCGTCAGCATGTGCACAACCGGACGGTCGGCAAGGAAGGTGTCCGCGCCGTAGTTAAACAGACGTCGCACGGGCGAGTCGGCGCGTCCCATGATGCGTTCCATGTTGGAGACCGCGCCGAGGAAGTGCGACTTGTTGATGATGTCCGAACCGCCCACGCCGACCATCAGGTTCTTCGTGTAGTTGGCCATGCCGACCACTTCGTGCGGAACGACCTGTCCGATGGAGATGATGAGATCGTACGGCTCGAAGAGGATCCGGTTGACCTCGATCGCCACCTCGTAATCCACCTTTCCGCCGGAGAGCCCGCGGATGAAATCGGAAGACGCGACGCCGAGGCGGACCACGTCATTCCGCCAGTCATGCACCTTGAAACGGTCCTTCGGAATGTTCTTGCCGAACATGAGTTCGAGTTCGGGAACGCCCATGGGGCTATGCGTTCCGAGCGCGGGCATGATGTCGATCTGACAGGACTTGGAGAACTCCTCGTAGATGATCTCCGTGATGCGTCCGGCCCGCGAGTTCAGCCGCGTATGGTCGGGCGGCAGCAGAAGAAGCCGCTTGAGCTTTTTTCCAGTCTTCGCGACGGTCGAAAGGACCAGCTCGCGGAGCTGTTCATCGGAGATGGAGGTCGAAGCAGACCCTTTTTCCACAAAGACACTCATTTTTCACACCTTTTTCTGCCACGGGGGAGTGGCAGGCAAAGCCTTGTCGAACTCCTCCAGAAGGCTTTTCTGGTATTCGCCCGCAAAAGTTCCGGCAAAGAAACGGTCGAGCCCTTCCTGTCCGAGGCGGGCCCAGGATTCTTCTTCGCGTCCGGGGATGATCGGGAAGAATAGCACGCCGTTGGACTGCGCCGCCTTCTGGTCTCCGGGAGCGTCCCCGAGCATCAGGATTTTTTCCGGGGCATATTTTCCGCCAGCGGCATATTTGAGGTGCTCGGTCTTGGTGCCGCATTCCTGTCCGGCGATGAAGTTGACATAGCCGTCAAGTTTGTTTTCCTTCCATTCGCGGTCAAGCGCCTCGAACGGAGTCTGGGAAACGACGATGATGTCGGCCTTCTTGCGGGCCTTTTCGATGGCCTCGACGAAGCCGGGGAACGGAGGCACGTCATGAACGGTCTTTTCGATCCACTCGTTGACTTCCTTGCTCCACGCGAGGAGCATTTTGAGCTCGGCGCTGTCGGTTGCCTTGACCTTCTCGATCAGGGTGGGATTTCCGAGCTTGTTTTCGACCTTGATCCATGCGCGCATTTCGGTCATCGGAGGAATGGCGATGTGGCGGTCCGCGAACTCGTGTCGCTGGGCGATGAGGTCCAGCGCGGTCTCGACGGCGAGGAAGCGGTTGCAGCCGCGTTTTTTGCTGTAGAGGTTGACGAATTCCCAGACTTCGCGGGCGTATTTGCTGGCGGCCTGGAAGCCGAAATGGCGGATGAAGTTCGGACAGAAGCACTCCTTCTGCTTGACTTCCATGGTGTCGAAGACGCAGCCGTCGCTATCGATTCCGATGAAGAAGTCGTGTTTTTTGGGAAGCGCTTTCAGTTGTTCAACAGGGTTCATATTGGAAATACTCCGTTCTGATTGGGATTAAACCGTGTAGGTTCCGGAAACCGTCTTGCCGCTGGTCTCGGTCCATTCGGTGTGGAAGAACTTGCCGCGTTCGGCATCGATCCGCTCATAGGTGTGCGCGCCGAAATAGTCGCGCTGAGCCTGAAGGAGGTTGGCGGGAAGGTTGGCGGAACGGTAGCCGTCGTAGTAGGCGAGGGCGCTCGAAAACGCCGGGACCGGCACGCCGGCGAGGACGGCCTGAGCCACGACTTCGCGCCAGGCTTTCCGGCATTTCGCGATCGCATCGCGGAAGAATTCGTCGAGCAGAAGGTTGGCCAGCTTGGGGTTCTTGTCGAAAGCGGCTTTGATCTTTTCGAGGAAGGTGGCGCGGATGATGCAGCCGCCGCGCCAGAGAAGGGCGATTTCGCCGTACTGGAGATTCCAGCCGTATTCCTGGGCGGCGAGCTTCATGAGCTGGAAGCCCTGGGCGTAGGAGCAGATTTTGGAGGCGTAGAGGGCCTGACGGACCGACTCGATGAAGGCCTTTTTGTCGCCCTTGAAAACAAACTTGTCTGCTTGTATGATTTTTGCGGCTTCCACGCGTTCTTCCTTGATGGCGGAGAGGCAGCGGGCGAAGACGGCTTCGGCAACGGTCGGGGCGGCGGCGCCGAGGTCGAGCGCGCTCTGGCTGGTCCATTTGCCGGTGCCTTTCTGTCCGGCGGTGTCGAGGATGATGTCCACGACGGGCTTGCCGGTTTCGGGATCAACCTTGGTGAAGATCTCGCTGGTGATCTCGATGAGGTAGCTGTTGAGTTCGCCCTTGTTCCATTCGGCGAAGACTTCATGGAGTTCTTTGGCGGAGAGTCCGAGGACTTCCTTCATGATCCAGTAGGCTTCGCAGATCATCTGCATGTCGCCGTATTCAATGCCGTTGTGGACCATCTTCACATAATGTCCGGCGCCGTTGTCGCCGACCCATTCACAGCAGGGGCGTCCGCCCGCAACCTTGGCGGAGATCGCCTGGAAGATCGGCTTGACGAAAGGCCAGGCTTCGGGGGATCCGCCGGGCATGATGGAGGGACCTTTGAGGGCTCCTTCCTCGCCGCCGGAAACGCCGGTTCCGATGAAGCGCAACCCCTTCTCTCCCAGTTCTTTCGTGCGGCGGATGGTGTCGGGGAAGAAGCTGTTGCCGCCGTCGATGATGATGTCGCCCTTGTCCAGATGGGGTTCAAGCTGTGCGATGAGTTCGTCAACCGGTTTTCCGGCCTTGACCATCAGCATGATTTTCCGGGGCGACTTGAGGCTGGCGCAAAGTTCTTCGATGGTATGGCATCCGATGAATTTCTTGCCTTTGCCGCGTCCTTCGATAAAGGCGTCGACCTTGTCCGTGTGACGGTTGTAGACCGCCGCGCTGAAACCGTGGCTTTCCATGTTCAGGACGAGGTTTTCGCCCATGACCGCGAGACCGACCAGACCGATATCCGCTTTTTCACTCATTGTTGTGATCCCTCTTTTTATGATTTCGATTGTGGATTGTTTACAAGTCATTGCCTTACAATACTACGAAGACAGGGAAAATCAAATTTCCGGAGCCTCAAAATGGAGGCGGAAGCCCGAAAAGATGTAAAAAACTTATCATGTTGTACTCTTTTCATGGTTTGAAAAGTTGTCCTGAATTTGAGCGTATATACTCAAAAGTGAGCGTTCTCAACTTGTCTTATTCCCGTTCAAAACTTGTTTTATGAAAAAAAGGATAAAGCCTTCCTTTGACAATAAGGCAGCGCCGTGATACTGTAAAACAAGGGGGGAAAAGGACGGGCCCATGAAAGTATATCACCTGAAACAGTTCGACCATACCGGCAGCAGGATGTTCGTCAACCTCCAGCACTGGAAGAAGGGCGACGCGTCCGTGGAGCACCTCCACGACTGCATGGAAGTCATGTACGTCCTTTCCGGAAGCGGAATCAACTTCGTGAATTGCGTTTCCTACCCGATCATCGCCGGAGACCTCTACATCATCAACCGGTCGCTGACCCATTCTTTTTTCGCCGCGGAAAATCTGGTCTTCTACAATCTGATTTTTTCCTTCGGCCTTTTTTCCAGACGCGAACTCCAGCTTTTCCGGAAAGTGGACGGGTTCGATTTTCTCTTCCATCCGGGAGACCGCAAAGCCTCGCCCGAAAATTCCATCAGCAAACTGTTTCTCCCTCCGCCGTTTTCGGGGCATCTCAAGGAGCTTTTCGACTCCATCTGCCACGAGACAAGCACCTCGAATCCGTCGTCAACCCTGAACGGGAAAGCCCACCTGATCCTGCTTCTCAACGAGATCTGTTCCTGCTGGCGCGAGCTGAAGGAACGGAAAATGCAAATTCCGTCGCTGAGCGATTCGCACGACTCCCTTACAAGGATGCTCGACTATATCAACCGGAATTTCCAGAGGGAACTTTCCATCGACGACATTGCTTCGGTTGCGCACCTGAGCAAGACGTATGTCGGGGAGTTTTTCCGGGAAAAAACGGGCGTGACGCTGGTTAAATACATCAATACGCTCCGCATGGAGAAAGCGCGCGCCATGCTGACCGATTCCCCCGAAAAAAACATCTCGGAAATTTCCGATGAATGCGGATTTCAGGATTCCAGTTATTTTACCCGCATTTTCCGGGCGTCGACCGGGTTTTCCCCGACCAGATACAGGACTATATCCGTCCAAAATCAAAAAAATAATCCTTGAAAAGTCCTGATAATTCCTTGTTTTGTTATAGCGGAAGCCACTTGCCGCCTGTATATTGCAACCAGAAACCAGGAGATGGAACGTGTCGAACCTCAATCTGAATGAATATCGTGACAAAGTGCTGGGCTGCTGGACCGGGAAGAATATCGGCGGCACCCTCGGCCTCCCCTTCGAGGGAAAGCAGGAAATGAACGACGCTGAATTCTATGTCCAGAAACTCAACGGAACCCCTGCTCCCAACGACGATCTGGATCTGCAATTTGTATGGCTTCACGCCGCCGAGGACAAAGGACTGTATCAGCTGACCCCGCGTCTGCTCGGGGAATACTGGATGAATCATATCACCGCGCCGTGGAACGAATATTCGGTCTGCCGCCTGAACATCGCCAACGGATTTTATCCGCCGGTTTCGGGAGCCGTCAACAATGACAAGTGGAAATTCAGCAATGGCGCGTGGATCCGTTCCGAAATCTGGGCATGTCTTTTCCCCGGCAACCCGGATGAAGCGATCAAATTTGCTTACATGGATGCTTGTGCCGACCATTGCGGGGAAGGCATCTATGCCGAGATGTTCACCGCCGCGCTGGAGTCCGCCGCGTTCGTGATCTCCGACCTCCGGACGCTGATCGGGATCGGGCTTTCCAAAATTCCGGCGGATTCCCGTGTGGCGCGCACCGTCAACAAAGTCTGTGAGATCTATGATTCCGGCAAGGATTTCAAGGTTGCGCGGGAAGCGGTTCTCAAGGAAAACGAGGATCTGGGCTGGTTCCAGGCGCCAGGCAACCTCGGGTTCATGGTGATCGGACTGCTTTACGGAGAGGGCGACTTTGGAAAGACGCTCTGCCGTGCGGTCAATTGCGGCGACGACACCGACTGCACCGCCGCTACCGCCGGTTCGATCATGGGCATCATTCACGGACGCAGCGGGATTCCGGAAAAATGGGTCAAACCCATCGGGGAAACGATCCAGACCATTTCCATCAACGAGCTGACGCTGGCCGTGCCGAAAACTCTTCGCGAACTCACGGAGCGCGTGATCCGTCTGGCTCAGATCACGAAGGCGGAAAATCCGCGCCTGATCCAAATTTCCGATGAGCCGACGCAAGTCGATGAGAAATATCTGGAAACCTTCAAGGATGGCAAGGTCCCTGGCCTCGTCTGGAAGCGTTCTCCGTACGAACTGGTGTTCGACCTGCCGTACGGCTGTCTGTGCGTGACTTATGTGGACGGACCGGTCATCGAACCCGGAAAAGAGAAAAAAGTGACCCTGACGCTGAAACGTCCGCAGATGAATGACTCGCTGATCTTCTTCCAGTGGCGCCTTCCCGAAAGCTGGCGGGTGGCTCCCGTCAACGGAGGAACGGTTTTCGCCAAGAAGAACTTCACTCCGAGCACGGTCACGGAACAGGTTTTCATTCCGGGCGATCTGAAGGACGCTTATACGTATGTGCCGCTGGAGCTCCATCTTCAGGGGCGCAACAATCCGATCGTCGTGCATGTGCCGTTCCAGACCGCGGGAATGGTCGAGTACAATGAAATGAAGCTGTTCTGCGGCGACAACGATATCCGCCGGATCGAGAAACGCGGCGAGGACGCCTCGTATGTCTACTTCGAAGAATTGTTTTTTTAAGAAGTTTCCAGCTTCCGGAAAACAGGAGGAACCATGAAAATCCATGAGATTCATCAGGACCGCGAATTGATGATAGACGACTTCCTGACGGAATCGCGCTCCGGACTCGAGTTCAGACTCCATGAACCGCATCCGCAAATTCCCGAGCCGAGCCTTGCCTCCGGATATTATATGACCATGATTCAGGAGTCCGGCCGGATCCGCTGCTATTACCGCGGGAACTTTGGGGAATATACGGGCAAAAACTCTCCTTATACGGTCAAGCCGGGCTACATCAATGAATTCGTCGGATATAAGGAAAGTTCGGGAGGGGTCCGCTTCCTGACTCCGCCGCTTTTCATCCATGACTGCGGGGTGCCGAATGTCCTGTGGTGCATGGAAACCGGGACTCACAATTTCACGCCGTTTGCGGATGAAAATCCGGAATGTCCCCCCGAACAGCGGTACAAAGCGATTGCCGGAGTATCCGATCAGGGTGGAATATACGGGTTCGTTTCCCCGGACGGGATTCGTTTCAAGCGCATCCGGAAAACGCCTCTCGTCAAACCTCTCAAACAATTCGGATACTGTTTCGATTCCCAGAACGTGGCCTTTTACTCCGAGGCGGAGAAACAGTATGTGATGTATTACCGGGTGAATCTCACCCGGGACAAACGTCCGCTTCGCACTTTCTGCCGTGCGACAAGCCCGGATTTCCTTCACTGGAGCGGACCGGAAGAACTCGATGTCAATCTCGAAAACGAACATCTGTATGTCAGTCTTCTTGCGCCGTATCCGCGCGCGAAACAACTGTATGTCGGCACCCCGACCCGCTATTTTGACGACCGCGGATCGGCTACGGACATCACCCTGATCTTCTCCCGGGCGGGCGGGCCGGTCCTGCGTCCGTTCCCCGGCGCATGGATCAAGCCCGGACCCGATCCGGAACGGTGGAAGAACCGGGCGAATTATCTTGCCTGCAATGTGGTCCAGACCTCCCCGGAGGAATTGTCGTTTTACCACGCCCTCAGCCGGGTGCGCTACACGCTTCGCACGGATGGCTTCATTTCTCTTTCCGCCGGAGTTTCAGGCGGCGAGTGGACTTCGAAGGTCATGAAGTATGACGGAGGCGAACTTGAATTCAATGTCGCGACCAGCGCGGGCGGTTCTTTCCAGGTCGAGCTTCAGACGCCCGGCGGCAAACCCGTTCCCGGATTCTCTCTTGCCGACAGCCGTGTTTTTTACGGCGATAGAATCGCTTATGCGCCCGAATGGAACGGTTCGGGCGCATTGCCGATGAAGAAAGGGGATCCTTTCCGGATCCGCTGTCTCCTGCGTGAAGCTGATTTTTACAGTTTTTCTTTTCAAAACAACCAAAAAGGAGTTGCAAAATGACCCGAACCACTCCCGCTGTACTGTGCCTTTGCCTGCTTTGGAGCGGTCTTTCCGCCGGAATAACGCTGTTCGACAAAGGAAAATCCGACGCCGTTATTGTGGTTGATGACGATGCCGCGCCGAATGCGAAGTACGCCGCGCGCGAACTGCATGATTATCTTCAGAAAATCGGAAATGTCGATGTCCCGGTCCGGAACACCCCCGGAAACAAGCTCAATATTTTTATCGGGGAAGGGAAAGGAACACAAAAGGAAGGTCTTTCCACGAAAGGTCTTTCCTACGATGGATTCCGCATTGAGACGCACGGAAACAACTTGTATATCTTCGGACGAGACCGTAAACTGAAAGAGCCGCTTGTCGGCTACAGGAATCCGTTCGAGAAAATCCATATTTACAACAAGAAGCTCGACATTAGCGCGTTCGGGGAAGCCGGGACCCTTTACGGCGTTTATCACCTGCTCCGCGAATATGCACACTGCCGCTGGTATATGCCCGGAGAACTCGGCGAGGTTATCCCGAAACAGGATACGCTGACGCTTCCGGACCTGAAAGTTGAAAAATCGCCCGATTTCTATTACCGCACCGCCTACTGGGGACTTTTCAACAACAATCCCGAGGCCACCATCTGGTACCGTCGGGCCGGATTCGGCGCTCCGTTCCCCGTGGAGATCAACCACAGCTTTTTCTATATGAACAAATACCAGAAGGACCATCCGGAATGGTTCGCCATGATCGACGGCAAACGCGACTTCAACATCAGCTGCGAACGGCAGGGGAATTTGTGCCTCTCGCAGAAAGGGCTGCTCGATGCGTTTGTCGCGGACGCCCGCAAGTATTTCGACACCCATCCGGAATGCATGATTTTTCCCGTGATGCCCAACGACTGGTTCAACCGCATCTGCGACTGTCCGGAATGCCAGAAACAGGCGGAATATTCCAAGCCGGACAATGCGAAATTCTCCAACTACGTCTGGAGTTTCGTCAACAAGGTGGCGAAGGAAGTCGGAAAAACGCATCCGGATAAGCTGATCGCCTGCTGCGCCTACAATTCCTATCAGGCGGTTCCCGACAAGGTGACTTTCGAGCCCAATGTGGCCGTCATGTTCACCAAGGCGGTCCATTACCGGTTCGACGACGCCTACCGTATGCGCAACGATGTCCTCGCCTTTCAATGGGCGAAGATCACGAAAAATTTCTTTATATGGGAATATTATTGCTGGGATATGACAAATTCCCATCTCACGGGATTGCCGATTTTCTTTTCCAAGTGGCTGGAAAAAGATCTTCGCGGCCTCAAGGGAATTTCGAAAGGAGAATTCATTGACGGCGGTTCAGTTTCGCAATTCGGATATAAGTTCTATAACCCGGAACTCAATGCGATCAACTATTATTTCACGGGGCGTCTTCTCTGGGATGCTTCGCTGAATGTGTCCGATCTGCTCGATGACTATTGCACGAATTTTTATGGTCCCGCCGCTCCGGAGATGAAGAAATACTGGACCCGCGCCGAAGAAATCTGGACCGATATGAAGGTGAAAAAACGCGGCGCCGCGGACAATCTCAACGAAACGCTCTATACGCCGCAGGTTCTCCTCGAACTCAAAGGATATCTTGAGCGCGCACAGAAACTTGTGAACCCGGACAGTGTCTACGCAAAGCGCATCGCCGGAATCCAGAAGCTATTCTATCCCTATGTGGACAAGGTGAACAACACCCGGAGCCAGATTCCGAGCGTGAAGATCAAACGCACGGCGGTCCGTCCCGTGATCGACGGCAAACGGGAAGAACTCTGGCGTTCCGCCAACGTGGTTGACTTTGTCCGGCAGACCGATGCCCGTAAGCCTCTGGCCGACACCTTTGTGCGCATGCTTCATGACGATGAAAACATCTATCTTTTCATCAACTGTTTTGAACCTAATATGAAGGGAATCGTGGCGAAGGCGACGCAGAAGGACAGTCTGGCACATCCCTATATCTGGGACGATGACGCCATCGAGCTGTTCATTTCTCCCGATGCCGCAGTTCCCGGACGTACGGTTCAGGTCATGATCAATTCTCTGGGAACGGTGGTGGACGGCTGTCACGGCTCGGCCGAATTCAAGCATCCGCTCGAATTCAAATATGATTCAAAAGTCGAGTGCAAAGCAGGGAAGGACAAGAACGGGTGGACTCTCGAAATTGCCGTTCCGAAAAAATCTCTTGTTCTTGACGGAAACCCGCCTGCGAAAATATGGCGCATGAACATTTGCCGTGACCGCAATGTCAGCAACATCGACACCAAGGAAATGGAACGCTCCAGCTGGAGTCCGCCGCTCTCTTTGCAATGGAATGTGCCCGGACGTTTCGGAAATGTCACATTGGAATGATTAAAAACGGAGAAATCAGGATCATGAAAAAGAAAAATCTTAGTCAAAAGGAGGCTAAAATGAACTCGAGAAATGTTTTTCGGCCGGATTTTACATTAATTGAACTCCTGGTCGTCATAGCGATTATCGCCATTCTGGCCGGGATGCTTCTGCCCGCATTGAACAATGCAAGGGAAACCGCGCGCGGCATCAATTGCCGTTCCAATCTCAAGCAGATCACGCTCCAGTGCCAGATTTACACGGACAATAACGCGGAGCGGCCTCCGGTCACCTACAACGGAAGCAACACCTACCGCGGCTGGGTTCCTCTGATCACCGAGAAAACCGCCGCGTCGGTCACCTGGGGCAAGGCCGGTTACTTTCATTGCGCATCCGACCAGTTCTATCAGCCGGGCAGTTCTTATGCCGAAGGAAACTGGGCTTGCAAGCCGGAACAGCGTGTCAGCTATGCGCTGAACAGCGGACATCTCTGGAACCAGCGGTGGACGGATACCGCCTCACACTTCCAGGAATGGGGAATGGCGACCCCCATTACGCCGAATCCGATGAATGTCTGCCTGAAACTGGCACAGGTCGAACAGCCCGCCAATACCGTCTGGGTGGGAGAATACTGGCATGGTCTGCGCGCCATGCAATATACGTATGACTACCGGGGTGTCTGGCACCGCTATACTATCACGGGTTCCCTCGGATACAACAATTATATCGGATACCACAGCGGATGGAAGATCGTGAACAATTCCTTTGTGGACGGCCATGTGGAAGCCAACAGCTATCAGACATGGGGCAATGATGCCGCTCTCCGTGCTGTCGTCTTCAAAAGCAAACATGCCGGGAAAAGCTGTACGGTGCACTGATGAAACACAAAAAATACTTCACTTTCCCGGAACTGCTGGCGTGTCTGTTCTGTACGGTCCTCTTTTCCTCTGTCGCCTTCCTGACTTTGGCGGAAGCGGCTTCGAATGCCCGTGAAACGGCCTGTTCGTCGAAACTGCGGAAGATAGGGGAAGCCGCCTTATCCTATGCCGATGACTTTGGAGACTATACCGTGCCGCACATCAGCGGAAAACTTCGCGGATGGCCGCGGGTGCTTTCCGCGTATGACGCGAAACTTACTCCGGATGCCTACCGCTGCCCGGAGGATAACATCAAACGCAATTTCGATGCGCCTCCGATCAGTTTTTCGCTGAACGCCGGACACCTCTGGAACGTGCGGCAGAGCAACACCAACCGCAAAGAGTGGGGAACCGCGTCCGTGCTTACAGGCAGTTCAGTCCTTCTCAGCGGTGCCCCGGAACCTTCGGAGACCGCGTGGATCTTCGAATACTGGAACCCGAACAATAATTACCGCCAGCTGTGGGAGCGCAACGACCGTGCGCTTTTCACCCTCTATACAATGGAAGGATTCCATGACAACAGGTCGCTTGACACAGTCCTTTTTCTGGACGGACATGTGACCGGTGTTGAAAAAGCTTTCTGGAAACGCAGCGACAACCGGGGCATTCTTTTCAAGGATTTGCACACTCCGGAAACCTGCACTCCGAATCTCAGATAAGGATAATCCGGCTCTCTCCCGGGCGTTTGCCTCCTGATGAATTTGAAAGAGTTCGGCAACGGACAAAAGGCGATTATTCTTCGGTTCCGTACTTGAAGAATCGCGTTTGAACGTGTATCTTTTCCACCGAATGCTAATCTTCAAATTCAGGAGTTGACTTATGGCTGTTTTCAACGCATTTCATGCCCTGATGCCGCGTCCGGAAAAGGTTGCGGCGGTTGCGGCGGTTCCATATGACGTGGTCAATACCGAGGAGGCTGCTGCCCTCGCCGAGGGCAACGATCTGAGCTTTCTCCGCGTTTCCCGTCCCGAAATCGAACTTCCCGCCGGAACCGATCTCTATTCCGACGAGGTGTACGTCAAGGCCGTGTCCAATTTCAAGCGTCTGTGCAAGGCCGCTCCGCTGGAGGAGGACCCCGAAGCCAACCTGTATGTCTACTCCCTCAAGATGGGGGACCGGACGCAGACCGGCGTCGCCGGAGCCGCTTCCGCCGCCGACTATGACGCCGACATCATCAAGAAACATGAAAAGACCCGCCGGGACAAGGAAGACGACCGCGCCCGTCACGTGATGGAGCTCCGCAATCATACCGGCCCGGTTTTCCTGACCTATCGTTCCAACGCGGAAATCAGCGCGATTGTCAACGAGATCAAGAAGGAGAAACCGCATTTCTCCTTCACCGCCGCCGACGGCATCACCCACAAGCTCTGGAAGGCCGGCGCGGAACGGAGCAGGCGTCTGTCCAAATTGTTCAATGACAAGGTTCCCTTCTTTTACATTGCCGACGGACACCATCGCGCCGCTTCCGCCTCCCGTGCCGCGGCTTCCTGCCGCAAGGCGAACCCGAACCACACCGGCAAGGAAGACTACAACTTTTTCCTCGCGGTGACGTTCCCCGCCGATGAACTCCGGATTCTTCCCTACAACCGCGCCGTCAAGGATTTGAACGGCATGACTTCCGCCGAATTCCTGAAAAAGCTCGGGGAGAAATTCACGATTGCGCCCGCCGCCTCGACCGAACCGGCGAAAGGCGGACAGTTCTGCATGTATCTGGACGGCAAATGGAGTCTGCTGACGCCGAAGTTCGACATTTCCAAACTGGGCGTGATCGAGCGTCTGGACGTGAGCATCCTTCAGGACAACGTGCTGGCGCCCCTGCTGGGGATCGACGACCCGCGCACCAGCAAGCGGATCGACTTCATCGGAGGAATCCGCGGAACGAAGGAACTCGAAAAGCTGGTTTCGCAGGGAAAGGCCGCTGTGGCGTTTTCCATGTATCCCACTACGGTGGAACAGCTGATGGACATCGCGGACGCCGGGGCGATCATGCCTCCGAAGTCCACCTGGTTCGAGCCGAAGCTGCGCGACGGTCTGGTGACCCATAATTTCTAAGCGGAGAAAACGGAAATGCCTGTAAAGAGTCTGGCCGTGATTCCCGCAAGGCTTGCCAGTACGCGGTTCCCGGGAAAAGTGCTCGCCCTGCTGGGCGGAAAACCCATCATCCAGCATGTATGGGAGCGTGCGGTCCAGTCCAGGGCGGATGAGGTCCTGGTGGCGGTGGACGATCCGAAAGTGTTTGATGCGGTCAAGGCCTTCGGAGGGAACGCGGTCATGACGGCGAAAAGCCATCCGACCGGGTCGGACCGGATCTGGGAAGTGGCGTCGAAAAACGATGCCGGGGCGATCATCAACATCCAGGGGGACGAGCCGTTTGTGAAACCGGAAGTCATTGATTCCCTGATTGATGCGATCAGCGCGAAGGATGCGCCGGAGATGGCGACCGTCGTGGTGCCCTGTCCCCGGGCGGAATTCGAGAACAACCCGAACATCGTGAAGGCGGTATTTTCCGCGGACTCCTACGCGCTGTATTTCAGCCGTTCGATGATTCCGTTTCTGCGGACGGGCGGAGTCGAGACGGAAGCCTACCGCCACTGGGGCATTTACGCCTACCGGCGGGATGCCCTTCAGCGGTTTGTGTCCCTCCCGGAAGGCCGTCTGGAACAGTGCGAGCGGCTGGAACAGCTGCGGGCTCTGGAGAACGGAATGCGCATCAAAGTGATTGTCACGAGCTATTCCAGTATCGGGATCGATACGCCGGAAGAGCTGGTTAAAGCGGAAGAATTTCTGACAACCTTGAACAGGAAAGGAAACCCGTCATGAAAACGGTAAAGGTGGGGGATCATACCATTGGAGGGACCCAGTTCACATTGATCGGCGGCCCCTGTGTGGTGGAAACGCGGGATATCTGCTTCAGGATAGCCGAATTCCTGAAGAACCTCTGCGAGTCGAAAGGGATTTTCTATATATTCAAGGCATCGTTCGACAAGGCGAACCGTTCTTCCGGCGAGTCTTTCCGCGGTCCCGGGATGGAGCAGGGGCTGGAAATCCTTCATGAAGTCAGGGAACATTTCAAGATTCCGGTGCTGACGGATATTCATGAATCGGACCAGGCCGGCAAAGTGGCGGAAGTGGTGGATGTGCTTCAGATTCCCGCATTCCTCTGCCGGCAGACCGATCTTCTGGTCGCCGCCGCGAAGACGGGGCGTCCGGTGAATGTGAAAAAAGGACAATTCATGGCGCCGGAGGATATGAACGGCGTGGTCGAAAAGCTTGAAGGCGCCGGATGCCGGAACCTGATGCTGACAGAGCGCGGAACTTCCTTCGGATACCACAATCTGGTGGTGGACATGCGTTCGCTCCAGACGCTCCGTTCCTTCGGATGTCCCGTTGTGTTCGACGCGACCCATTCGGTTCAGCTTCCCGGCGGTCTCGGCAATGCGTCCGGCGGCCAGCGCGAATTCATTCAGACGCTGGCCCGGTCCGCGGCGGCGGCAGGGATCGACGCCATCTTCATGGAAGTTCACCCGAATCCGGAACAGGCGCTTTCAGACGGTCCGAACTCCCTGAATTTCAAGGATGCGGAAAAAGTAATCAACGAGGTGCTGGCGGTCCATGAGCTTGTCGGAAAAATGCGCTGAGATCACAACGGTCGTCCTGGATGTGGACGGCGTGCTGACGGACGGAATGATCGGATACGGAGGCAATGTCTCCGGCGAGATCAAGTTCTTCCATGTGCGCGACGGACACGGCATCAAACTGGCGCAGAGGGCGGGTCTGCGGGTCGGAATTCTTTCCGGCCGCAAGTCCGAAGCGAACCGCATTCGCGCGGAAGAGCTCAAACTGGATTTTCTGTATGAAGGCATTCTGGACAAGGATGCCGGGTTTGCCCGTCTTCTGGAGGAACAGAAACTGAGGGCGGAACAATGCATGTATATCGGGGACGATGTGGTGGATGCGCGTCCGATGAGCCGCTGCGGCGTGGCCGTGGCGGTCGGTGACGCGGTTGCCGAACTGGACAAGGTCAGTGACTTCCGCACCCGGGCTGCGGGGGGACACGGAGCCATCCGTGAAGCCATTGAATTCTTACTGAAGGAACAAGGGAAATGGGAACAGCTGATGCAAAGGTATTTTTCCTGATTCTGCTGATGGCTATGCTGTCTGCGGGAACGGGCCTGCGCGGTGCCGATGACGGGACCGGCACTTCCGCTTCCCTGACCAACTTCGCACTTCCGGAATACAGCGGGAAGGACAACCGCCTTCAGTTCATCCTGTATGGGGAGAAGGCGAAGAATCTCGGTTCGCTGATTTTTCTGACCAACCCGAAAATCGATCTTGTCAACGACAATGTGACAAATATCAACGAGGTGATTTCACTTGCGGACGAAATCCCTTATCCGTTGACTCTTCCGGCCGCGGATGTGGTGAAATACTGGAGCGGGAAGCCGCACTGCCGTGCGCTTTTCTTTTCCGAGGACGCCGAGTATGACAAGAATACGCGGCTGTTCAAAAGCGACACTCCGGTATTTTTCCGTTCTCGGGAAATTGCGATCAACGGTGTCGGATTCAATGCAGATTACGAGCGTAAATTTGTTCATATCCGGAGTAAAGTCAGGATGGTCATCTATCCCGATGTGAGAAAAAAAACCGGCATCCCTTCCAAAAACGTCGAAAAACCCAAAGAGGGAAGCTCCAAAACAGGAGGAAATATAAAATGAAGTTCTTTTTCAACAAGAAAACCGTTACGGCGGTATGCCTGCTGTCCGGTCTGCTGTTCTGCGTCGATTCGTTCGCCCAGCTGGGGCCAATGTTCAGCACCTCCAAAACCCGGAACGGCAAGGGGGATGCCCCCACCACAATCAGCGCGGATTCCATGGATCTGGACATTGCCCATGACAAGGCTATTCTCCTTGGGAACGTGGATGTCCGTGACCCCGAAATGACCATCAAGTGCCGCAAGATGATCATTTATCTCGGCAAGGCGGAGAAGAAACCGACTGAGGACGCTGCTAAACCTGACGACAAAAGCAAGCCCGCGGGGGATGCCGGGAAGAAGCCCGGTTCCGGAGATCCCCGTGAGGAACAGCTCGGAAAAGAGGTGGTCCAGATCGACTGCATCGGGGATGTCGTCATCACCCGTGCCGCCGCTCCGGGAGTGAAAGATCTTCAGCAGGCGTTTGCCGGAAAGGCGGTTTACTTGCTTAAAGACGATACGATCACCCTGACGGAAGACCCCGTTGTCGTTAATGGTCCCAGCCGTCTGGCCGGGGAAAAAATTATTCTGAACACGAAAACCGAACGGGTTCTTGTCTTTGGCGGGATAATCAATACCAAGGGCGCTGTACTTCAGAACGCGCCGCAATAAGGACGGAGAAGCCGATTATGCCGGAAGAAAAATATTTGATGGATGCCCGCGGGCTGATGAAGTCCTACCATGGGAGGCGAGTAGTCAATGATGCCAACATCTTTGTGCGCCGGGGAGAAGTGGTGGGAATTCTGGGTCCCAACGGAGCCGGGAAAACAACGAGTTTCTATATGATTACCGGACTGATCAAGCCGGACTCCGGACAGATCTTTTTCAAGGGAGTCGATATCTCCCAGCAGCCGATGTATGTCCGGTCCCGCATGGGAATGGGATATCTGGCGCAGGACGCGTCCATTTTCCGCAAGCTCACCGTGGAACAGAACATTTATGCGATTCTCGAGACGCTGGACATTTCCCGCAAGGAACGCAAGGAACGCCTCGCCCAGCTTCTGGAAGAGCTTGCCCTGACGCGTCTTGCCAAGCAGAAGGCAATGACTCTGAGCGGCGGGGAGCGCCGCCGTCTCGAGATTACCCGCGCGCTCGTGACGAATCCCGCTTTCATCCTTCTGGACGAACCGTTCAGCGGCGTCGACCCGAAGGCGGTTTACGAGGTTCAGCAGATCATTGAACAGCTCAAGAACCGGAACATGGGAATCCTGATCACCGACCACAACGTCCGTGAAACGCTTTCGTGCGTGGATCGCGCCTATCTGATGAGTCAGGGAACCATCGTCTGCGAAGGCGACAGCAATTTCCTCGTCAACGACGAAAAGGCGCGGGAAGTCTATCTGGGCCCCCGCTTCACCATGTAGGTCAGAGCGCATCATGGGTATTCGGAGCAGATCATAATGGGGTATGCGGAACATCTGACCGAACAGGAGCGCGGAAGAGCCCGGTTCAATGCCATTGCATCTGCCTGGTGCGGATGCGTTTCCGAACTGATGCTGGACGGCAATGCCGTCATCATCCTCTATATGACGATGCTGGGGGGCGGCGATACCTTCTCCATGTTTTCCACCAGCATCACGGGGATTGCGTATGTGCTCCTGCTGATTCCCTCCGCGGGGCTTTCGGACCGGATCGGTCTCAAGCGTTCCAATACGATCGCCTGTTCTCTGGGGGCGTTCGCCTTTTTTGGACTGGGGCTGGTTCCGCTGGCGTTCTCGGGACCAACGGCCCGGTATCTGGCGATCGGCTTTGTCTTCCTTTATTGCCTTTCCAGGCCACTGTACGTTTCCGTCTGGTTTCCTCTGCTGGACAACTTTCTGCGGCCCGCCGACCGGGGGGCTTTCTTCAGCCATATGCGCTTTTCCTACATGATTCTCAATACGCTGCTCTTCTTCGGGCTGGGGCTTGTCATGGGAAAGAACCCGCCCGTCTGGATTCTTCAGGTCTCGATTGCCGCCGGGGGGCTTCTTGTGCTGGGACGGCTTTATTTCATGAACAAACTTCCTGTTGATCCGAAGCTCGGAAGGAGCGCTTCCTACGATTTGAAAAAAGCCTTCGACATCTCCGTGAAAAATGCGCCGCTGGTAGGATTTTCAATCTACTCCTGTTTCCTGAGTGCGGCCGTCTGTTCGACCCTCCCCCTGAGCATCATCTACTTGAAGAACCATCTCAAGGTTACGTCCGACATCATCATGATCATTTCCGCCGTTTCGATGGCGGCGCTGATTGTCGGCTACTACTTTTCAGGAATGCTGCTGCGGAAACTGGGCACGAAACGGATGGTGGTGCTGATTCACGTCACTTACATGCTGATCCCGTTTGGCCTCATCTTCTGCAACAACAACGCGACCGGCACCCTCATTGCCATCGCCGCCCTCCAATTTGTCTACAACTGCAACTTTGCCTGTTTCAACGTGCTTTTCGCCTCGGAAATGCTGGCGCTGGCCAAACCGGGCAACAAAACCATGGCAATGGCCTTCTGCAACACGTTTTCCAGCGGGGGCGCGGCGCTGGGACGAGTCGTCACCGGTCTGATCATCGGAAGCGGAATACTGGCCTCCGAGTGGATGTTCCACGGAACGAAAATATGCCTGTTCCAGTCGATGTTTCTGATTTATTCGTTTTCTGCAGCATTGAGCCTTCTCCTCCTGTTCCTCGTGCCGGCGGTAGTGCCCAAACACGAGGACTACTACGAGCCGAACTGAGGAAAGGAGTTCCGGGAAGGCTTTTTTCAGGCTTTTTTCCAGCGGGGAGTTCCGCCTACCCACGTTTCCATTACACGCCAGCCGGAATCCATGACGACCAGATCCGCCTCGAATCCGGGCTCCAGACGTCCGCGCTTGCCGAGATTCAGGGATTGCGCCTGATTCCAGGAAGTGCATTTGACCGCCTCGCGCGGAGGCAGTCCGCTGACTTCCAGCACCTTGCGGAACCCGCTGTCGAACAGCCCCGTGCTGCCGGCGACCCGTCCGCTGGAAAGGGTGGCTTTTCCGTTTCGGACCTGGACCGGAAGCCCGCCGAGATCGTAGGTGTCGTCCGGCATTCCGGCCGCGCGCATGGCGTCGGTGATGATCATGACCCGTTCGGAACCTTTGACCTTGAGAATGAGGTCGATCATCTCATTGCAGAGGTGAACGCCGTCGCAGATGATCTCCACGAAAACGTCGCCGGAGCGGAGACCGCCGCCCACGAACCCGAATTTCAGGTGATGAAGCGGAGTGAGGACGTTGCAGAAATGGGTGAGGTGCTTCATTCCCGCCGCCCGGGCCAGTTCGAAGGTTTCGTATTCCGCCATCGAATGAGCCCCGGAAGGCATGATCCCGATTTCCTTGAGTGCGCGGATGAATTCCAGACTTCCCGGGAGTTCCGGTGAAAACGACACCTTCTTCACCGGGCAGACGGCATCCCATTTTTTCACCAGTTTTATGTCCGGATTGAGCAGAAAGTCCGGATTCTGGGCGCCGGCTCCGGCAGGGGCGATGAAAGGGCCTTCCAAATGCATTCCCAGGAGACGTGCGCCCGTCCGGTTGTTCTTCCGGTAGTTTTCGGCGGATTGGCAGGTCTTCGTGATGTCGTCGACGCTGATGGTCAGCGTGGTTGCCAGAAACGAAGTGACGCCTTCGGAAAGCTTTCCGTTTCCGATGGTTTCGAAAGCCTCGGGGGTGCCGTCGCAGAAATCCGCTCCGCTGCGTCCGTGGGAATGAATGTCGATGAATCCGGGCAGGACGGTTTTTCCGGCAAGATCGATTTCCCGGTCCGCCGGAGGAAGTTCCTCGGAGGCGAGAAAAATCCGCTCGATTTTATCATCGTCGAGCAGAATCGAACCGGCGTGATCCCGGTCGGGCGATACCAGGCGGCCGTTGCGGAGCAGTGTTCGCATATTTTCTCCTCAACCCAGAGTAATCTGGTCGGCGGTGTAGACGATTTCCGAATCGCGGTGGGTCAGCATATATGAGGCCGGAAGTTCGGGGGTCGGGCGTCCGTGCTTCATGGCGGTGAGGGGCCTGGCCTGTTCCGGGAAGCAGGCGAGGAGGAGCAGGCTTTTTGCCGCGATGATCGGTTTCATGCCGACGGAAACCGCATGGCGCGGAACAAGGTTATCATCATTGCCCGCGGTCAGTCGCGAATTGGTGGCGATGGTCATGGGTTTAAGCGCGACGATCCGGGTGGGAAGGGACGCGAAATCGGACACGCTGATCTCTTTTTCGCTCTGCGGCTCATTGAATGCGATGTGTCCGTTGAAGCCGATCCCGAGGAGCTGGAGGTCGAGTCCTCCGCCCGCGGCGAGCGCCGCATCGAAACCGGAGGGGTCGACCGGGTCCGGGAAGTGGATGTGGTCTTCCGCCAGCCCGCGGGCCGGATCGATGTGCCGGAACAGATTGGTGTGCATATAGGTGTAGTAGCTCAGCGGATGGCTGTGCGGGACCGGTTTGCCGCCGATCACGTATTCATCCAGATTGTAGGTGTGAAGTTTTGAAAGATCCGTCCTGCTGTCGTTGAACATTTTCGCGAGAGCCGGATAGAGTTCCAGCATGGTGTTTCCGGTGGCGAGGCCGAGGTTGAAACGTTTTCCGGCTTTTGCCGCGCCCGCGACAGCGTTATAAATGATCTCTGCTCCGTAAAGACTCATGGCGCTGTAGTCATTGACTGAAGTCCACTTCATGATTTCTTCCTTTCCAAGTAGGTAACGCGTTACACTATATAGTATAGCACGGGGTTGCGAAGAGTCAACAGGATTTGCTGCAAAATCTCTGAAAAAACGTCCGCCCGGACGTTTTTCGTTCGTATTCCGGAAGCAAAAATTTCCAAAAAAAACAAAAGTTTTGCAATGTCCCGCACGGGATTGGCTTGCAAATGGTCCATGGCAGATTATATTTCTGAATTACGGTATGTAAAGGCGGAACATGATTCCGCTGAAATTGAAACAACCCCTGTTTCGGAAAAGTCGCAGCGAGCGGCAGTACGAAACAACATCCCTTCCTGATTTCAAGGCAGGGGAAACGACACAAACATGATAGGAAAACGTACGTCCAACAACGCCCTGCTGGCCGCAGGGGCAATTCTTCTGTCGCTGTGTTTCGGAACACAGCTTCATTCGCAGGAAAAGTCCGACCCGATGCTGAAAATTCCTCTGCGGGTCATGGATTTGCCGGACCCGAGGTCGACCGACCCGAATACCCGTGTCGAGATCGAACTCATGAAAGAGTTCAAAAAGAGGAACCCGGAAATTGAATTGTCCTCTTTCAGCGGCATCCAGATCCAGAACATCGGACAGGAATCCCGCCTGATGCTTGCGATTGCGGGCGGAGCCGCGCCGGATGTGCTGATGGTCAATTTCCGCATGTCGGACACTTACATTCAGCAGAATTTCCTCTATCCTCTGGATAAATATATCGAAAAAGATCCCGATTACAGATCCGTCGCCCATTTTTTGAAAATGACACCGCCCGCATTCCGTCCCCTGATTTTCCGGGAAGGCCCGGCTATCGACGGATTCCCTGCCGGAAAACATATCTGGATGGGAGGTGACCAGCCGGTCATCCGGATCCTCAACTGGCGCAAAGACTTGTTTCAGGAGGCCGGACTGGACCCCGAAAAGCCGCCGAAAAACTGGGATGAACTTCTGGATTACGCAAGACGTCTTTCCGATCCGGCGCGTGACAAGTTCGGATTGAGCATGTCTTCCGGGCCCCAGGCTTCCTGGGATTTTCTGCCCTACCTCTGGGGGGCAGGCGGAGAAGCCGTGGTTCAGGAGAAGGACGGAACGTGGCGCGCCGCCTTCGGTTCCCGGCAAGCCGCGATCGCGCTGGAGTTTTACATCCGTCTTGCCATGGAACGCTGGCAGGACTCCGACGGTGTGACACAGTACGGTTATACCACAATCAATGGAGATGAACGCGCCGTAAAGCAAGCCCAGCAGGCGGGAAAGCTTGGAATGTATTCCCAGTATATGCGCAACAAGACTATGGGAACCACCGACCCGTCCCTGGTCGGAACGGCTCCGTTCCCTGCCGGTCCGGCGGGAATCAGCGCAACGGAAATCAATTCCTCCTTGTACGGGATTTTTGCCGGAATCGAAGGACGTCAGAACTCGGACGGACATTATGTGTCGGCGGACAAGATCCGGGACGCCGCCTGGAAATACATCGCCTTCAAGAATTCAAGATATGCCCGCGAAACCTATGTCAAGGCAATGGTGTCCATGGGGCTTGGCCGGAACCTGAGTCCGGCTTTTCTGCGCGAATTCGGCTATACGGAATATCTCAAATATTTTCCCCCCGGACTGGAGGAAACCTACAATTACGCCCTCAAGCACGGCAAGCCGGAACCCTATGGGCGGAATTGCCAGATGGTTTATATTTATTTGACGAAACCGATCGACGAAGCCAAACAGCTTGCCCGGGATGGCAAACTGCCCGAAGGGGACACTCCGGAAATCAAAGAAGTCCGGATTCAAATCCTCCAGAAACTCCTCAAGGAGGCGGAGGACCGCACCAATGCCCGGATGATCGGGCATATTTCTTCCGCCGAGATGCAGAAGCGGACCACGGTGGCGGTCATCGTCTTCATCCTGATCGCGGCGCTGTTCTGTTTCGTGATCTACAACATCTGGAAGGCTTTCTCTCCCAAGGACAGTTATTCCGGCAAAAAACGGGGATTTGAATTCCGGAGGAACTGGATCGGGTATCTGATCATGATTCCCGCCCTGCTCAGCGTTCTGGTATGGGTCTATTGTCCGATGCTCAACGGGTCGGTGCTTTTCTTCCAGGACTACCAGGTCGTGGGAGAAAGCCACTGGGTCGGGTTCGACAACCTGGCCGGGGTCCTGTTCTCGGACGAGTGGTGGGTTGCCATATGGAATACTTTCCGTTACATGACCCTGATGCTTTCGCTGGGGTTCCTCGCCCCGATCGTTCTGGCGATTCTCCTTCAGGAAGTCTCCCACGGAAAAATCATCTACCGGACCCTCTATTACCTTCCGGCCGTGATGAGCGGACTGGTGGTCATATTCATGTGGAAGCTGTTCTACCAGAGTGGCTCCACCGGCGTCTTGAACCAGTTCGTGGGAAGCATCATGCATTTCTTCGGAGTGGATTACTCGCCGATCGCATGGATCGACGACGCGAACTGGGCGATGCTGGCATGCGTCATTCCCACTATCTGGGCCGGCGCCGGGCCGGGCTGTCTGATTTATCTGGCCGCCCTCAAGGGAGTTCCGGAAGAAACCTATGAAGCCGCCGAAATCGACGGAGCGAACTTCTTCCAGAAGATTTGGCATGTGACCTTCCCGACCATCAAGTCGCTGATCATCATCAACTTCGTCGGGGCATTCATCGCGGCGGCGCAGTCCGGAGGAATGATCCTGGTGATGACCTTCGGACAGGCAAACACGGAAGTGGCCGAATTGCATATCTTCAAGGAGGCCTATACCAATCTTCGCTTCGGGAGCGCCATATCCATGGCGTGGGTGCTGGGCGTCATGACTCTGATGTTCACCATCTACAATCTCAAGAGACTTTCCAAAATGGAATTCAAGACAACGGGGAATAAATAATCATGGCCATCATAGGAAAAGTTGAAAGAAAAAGCTGGAAGGTCAAATTTCTGAACATATCCATCCACGTGATTCTCCTGCTGGGAGCCATTACGATGGTTTATCCCCTTCTGATCATGATTTCGGGGTCCGTCAAAAGCGATGTGGACTTTTACAAGTTCTCGCTGGCTCCCGAATATATGTACAACCCGGAGCTGTTGTATAAAAAATATCTGCTGACAAAGTACAACAACCTCAATATTATGCTGTTTAATGACTTCCGACTTCCGGTCGGCTCGATTATCAATATTCCCGTTCCGGAAAACCTTTCCCATTCCCGTTATCAGGACTATAAGGTTTTCCTGTCCGAAATGCGGGAAAAGAAACCGCACTACTGGCGCGGAATCGGCATGGCGTTTGAAACCGGGGTCACCCCGCTTTCCCTCCGGGAATTCCGGAACTGGATGATTCGGAAATACGGAGATGGAAAAGAAGGCATCGACGCCCTCAATAATGCAAGGGGAACGGACTTCACCTCTTGGGAAGGGGTCCTGCTGACCATTGAGGATTTCCATTCCCGCCGGGCTTTCACCCGGTATGACACCGGTTTTCTGATTGATATCCTCGAATTTAAGAACACCCAGATTTCCGGCATTCACACCTACTGGACCGATTTGGATGGTTATTTCGCGGCTTCTCTGCGTCAGGATTACATCAATGACCTGAAGACTGTCAACAAGACATTCGGGACAAATTACAATACATGGATGGATGTGGCGCTTCCGGAGGTCTGCCCGGTAGAAAAGCCCGCCCTTGCCCGGTATTGGAGCCGATATGTCAAGGACTCCATCAACCCCGGATTTATCCGCATCCAGAAAGCGGCGGCTCCGCTCTGGACCGAATATCTCAAGAAAAAATACAGCGGCAACCTTCCCTCTTTCAATACGCTTTATGGAACCAATTTCACCTCTTTCGAGGCAGTTTCCATGCCGGAAACGATGCCGGCCGGGGGGCAGCTCAAGATGGACTGGAGCAACTTCATACTGGAGCTTCCCACGAAGTATTTTCAGCTCGACTCTTTCGCCGGAGAATACCGCCGCTGGCTCCGCCACAAATTCGGCGCCATCAGCAAAATGAACTCCGCCTATGACCTGGGTTACAACTCCTTCGATGAGGTGGGCCTTCCTGCCGAAGCGGTGAACGACAATCTCGCAAAAAGCGCCGACTGGAAAAAATTCATCGTCTCGCTCAATCCCGAGGAAACGGGCCTTTCCAGAAATGCCATCGGCAATTACCGGAGTTTCATCAGCCGGAAATACAAGAAGGACGACAGTGTGGACTTCAAGCGTCTTTCCCTCGACTTCAGGCATGATGTCAAAAACAAGAACGAAATCCCGTTCTATTCCGCCTTCCCGGCTTCTCCCGAAATCGGCAGCCGCGTCAAGGAACTTTATGCCGAATTCATCGCACAGCCTGAAAATGGGGGTTTTCGAGTTATTTCCCACCCCGAGAAAATGAAAGCGCAGTGGCACAAATTCCTGAAGTCATCGTATAAAGACATCGATTCCCTGAATAATGCGTGGGGACTGGTTTATACCGACTGGGAAAAGATCAGCCCGCCCACTGCGGAATATGAATGGTTCCAGGTCCTCGACAACAAGTGGCTGCTGATCAAGGAATATCTCAAGCGCAACTACCTGATGGTGTTCGACACGATTCAGACCAACGGATTCGCCGCCAGAAACACGTTGATATACTGCTTCCTGGCTGTCCTTGCCGCCCTGATCGTCAATCCTCTGTGCGCCTACGGCCTTTCCCGTTTCAAAATGGCTCCGGCCTACAAGATCCTGCTGTTCCTGATGCTTCCTATGGCGTTTCCCGCCATGGTTCTCGGCATCCCGCAGTTCCTCCTCATCAAGAAACTGGGACTCCTGAACACCTTTGCCGCCCTGATTCTTCCGACCATGGCCAACGGTTACATGATCTTCCTTCTCAAGGGCTTTTTCGACAGCCTTCCCAAGGAACTCTTCGAGTCCGCGGCCATTGACGGCGCCAGCGAATGGACTGTCTTCTGGCACATCGCCATGGGGCTTTCCACCCCGATCCTTTCCGTCCTTGCCCTGACCACCTTCACCGCCGCTTATGGCAACTTCATGATGGCGTTCCTGTTGTGTCAGGACAGCTCCATGTGGACGATGATGGTGTATTTGTATCAGCTGCAGCAGCGAACCAGTCAGGCGGTCGGTTTCGCCGCCCTGATCATTGCGGCCATTCCCACCCTGCTTGTTTTTATTTTCTGCCAGAACATAATTATCAAAGGAATTGTCGTACCCACGGAAAAGTAATCCTTCCACGGGAAGGAGATTGCAAAAAGGAGGCGCGAGCATGAGAAAACACGTTTACGGTTATACCATGATCGAAATCCTGATGGTGATCGTGATTGCCGCGATTCTTTTCGGAATCGGCATTCCGGCGTTTTCCACCATGATCCGGGGAAATGCCATGACCACTTCCATCCGGCAGCTCACTGCCAAGATTCAGGCCGCGCGCTCCTATGCCGTCACCAACCGATGCAAGGTGGCGATCCTTTTCCCCGCTGCTGAACTGGTCTCCCTGAAACCCGCCTTCTCCTATACCGCCTACCGGGTATGCGTTGTTTCCGGGGATTCCTCCCCTTTCACATTTGAATCCTGGATCGATGGGGAAGAGTGGAAACGACTCCCCACCGGAATCCAGATCCAGAAAGTCACCAATCCGGCAGTCGTCAACACCTGTCCATCGACAGACATCGGCGGCAGTTCGACAACTTACAATTTTTCTTACTGTCTGGTTTTCAAAACGGATGGACAGCTGACGGTTTCCTCATCTCCCGTGTTTGCGCTTGTATATGGCCGTTACGTCCCGGGAACGGGAATCATCAACACGGAACGTGAAGGCGGGAGCGTGGTTTATCACCCGGTTACAGTTGCTCCGTTTACAGGAAAAATGACTGTCAATCCAGCCACCACTACAGAGCCCTGACCATCCCACGGGCTGGAAACAGACATAGCATGACAGAAAATATCTTCAACGGCTACAAACTGGGGGACAATCCGGAAGAAATGGATCCGGAGGCAATCTGTTCCCTGCTTCACCACTCCTACTGGGCGGCGGACCGTCCGCGCGAAGTTATCCTGAAGTCCATGGAAAACTCCCTCTGTTTCGGAGCCTGGAAAGACGGAAAACAGGTCGCCTTCGCCCGGGTAGTCACGGATTTTGCAACGATCTTCTGGCTGGGAGATCTGATCGTTGACGAAGCGCACCGCGGACACGGTCTCGGCAAGGCGTTCGTTGAATTCATTCTTTCCTCGGAGCGGCTCCGGGGGCTGAATGCGATCCTTACCACACGGGACGCCCATTCGCTTTACGAGAAATTCGGATTCGTGAAGATCGACGGGCTTGCCATGGGCCGGAGGGCCCGCTCCTCCTGATCCTGTCTGTATCTTCCGGGGTTGAAAATTCCCCGGAGGGGAGAAGACTCACTCGATTTCTTCGAGGACGATGTCTTTGAACATCAAATCCTTCTGTGTTGTCAGCAGGAAAATCGAACAGAAATTAGTGCCGGGCCGGAAACTTCCGCTGTTCAGACCGTTTCGCGGCTCTCCGGAAATTTCACCGGCGAATTCCGTCCAGACAGCGGGAACATTCTTGTAGGCCGCCGCCGTATAAGTATGGGTATCCCCGGAGGCGTGCTGCCGGACGGCGGTTCCTGCCGGATACGCCTTTTTCAGCGGAGCCGCCAGCGTCGCGGTATTTCCTTCGATCTTTTTGATCAGAGATGCTTCCCGGTTCGGGAGATCGCCCGCATCCTCTTTCGCATTGAAAGCGGCGTAGTGCTGCGGAAGGTTCTTCCAACCCTGTCCATTTTCGAGCGTGAGAGTCATGTCTCCTTCCTTTGCGGGAGCCGCCAGCTTCGTGAAGGTTCCGGCGACCGGGTTGACTTCGAACGGAAGGATTGGAAGTCCTTTCGAATCATAGCAGACCAGTCCGAAACAGAGCCAGCCTTCTTCTCCGGAAGGAGCTTTGAGCTTGCCGGAAAGACGGTAGGTTTTCGAGGGATCGAGCTTCATCGGAGGCCCGGAGGCGCGCACTCCCTTTCCTTCGATGATTTTCCCTTCCGGAGTGTCAATGAGCTTTCCGCCGAACCATTTGTTTTCCTGATACAGATTCCGGATCACCCGGAAGGAACCGTCGAACACCTTCAGGGAGAATTTCTGATCCGGCGACTTCATCGGCACGGGAACGGAAACCAGCTGATTGTCCCAGTTGCCGTTCATCTTGATGTCGGTTTCGAGCGTGACCAGAATATCGCTGCCCGCATATTCACCGACCGGAATGATCCACCGGCGCACAAGGTTGTCCGTCTTGAATTTCGGTGCTTTCGGATCGCCCTTGCCCTCAACGGGAATGAGGGAATCAAAGGAGGCGACTTCCTTGCCGTTCACGAGAACCCGCAGGATTGTGCCGTCGTGTCCATGCCACGGATATTTTGTCTGGAGGTTCCGGAAAAAGAGGTACAGAGCATCCTCCTTTGAGTTTACTTTGACGGGGAAATGTCTTGCCCCGTTGTTCTGCCGGAAGAATTCGACGGTGCGGAAACGTTCCGCGACCGTGCCCGTGGGCGCCGCCTGTTTTCCGTAAGGGCAGGGGACGGGGGATTTGAACGCGGTCAGACGGATCGGCAGGGAGCCTTCGATTTTCGCCGGATCGGCCTTGCGGTCATTCGCATAAAAATCCGTGAGACCGGCGTCATGAGAGAGGGCAAAGGAAACTTTCGCGGGCCCTCCGGGAAGCGCCGCCAGTTCGAGGAGAACTCCGTCCGGTGTTTCGATGTATTTCTTCGCATAAACCTTGTCGGGGAGTGCCGCAATGCGGATTCGCGCGTCCGGAGGGTTCAGTGCTTTCGGGAAAAGGGCATAATTTTTTTCGGGATCGAGCCCGAAAACACTCTGTTCATTCTGAAGAGGCCACGAAGGAAGACGAAGCGGTGTCTGGACTTGATTCGCCCCGGAGACCCGTCCGTAAAGAGGGGTTCCCTTCGGATTGAGCAGCCGCTGATACCCGTCTGAATCGAGGTAGGAATAAAGGCCGTCCTTTCCCTGATACATGCACCGGACATTTTCCGGGAAGTCCCCTTCCGGGAAATACGGGAACAGGTCTTTTTCTATGAACACCTTCGAACGTTCCAGAAGATGTCTCTGGAAGGTCCAGTTTTTCGCCATGGCTTCGGGCGATGTCAGCGCGCTCATTCCGGCGAATCCGAGGCCGCCCGTCGCGTCTGAAGTGGCGGTACAGGCATGGGCGAGCAGTGGACGATCCGTCATGTTGCTGCTGACCCACTGGCGGTATCCGAAAAGATAGGTGTTGACCGGGTGCTGATGGGAAATGCGGTAGCGTTTGAACCCGTCGTAGCCCCAGTGTCCGGCATAATTGAGCGCGAATTTCGTGGCGAAAGCGATTCCGGACGGTCCGTATTCGGAGGACATCGGGACCTGCGGCTGGATCTTCTGGAGTTCGCGCATGGCCGCGATGGAACCTTCGCCCGCGCTGAGGCCGTCCACGGTTCCGTTGCCGGAATCTCCCACACAGCCCGCGGTGTCTTCGTAGTTTGCGTCTGTCTTTGTGGTCGAGTTCCATTCCTTCATCATCCGGGCGTGATATTCGCGCCATTTCTTCGAAAGCGGATCGCTGTAGAGCAGACGTCCCGCCGGAATATCCTTGAACTGGTCCTCGCCAGCGGCGGAATAGTCGACCGTTCCGATGAGCTTTTCATTTACCGCCGAGGAGGTGTCCGCCACGGACCCTCCCTTGTAATATCCGATGGAGTTTTTGCGGGTGAGAACGAAATCGGAGAGCTTGTCGCGCTGCCAGACGGGCGACTGGTAATTGGCGCAATAGGTATTCACATAGGCCATGGCCTTGAACCCGAATTTGTGCAGCCGCGCCACCCCTTCGACATATCCATTGCGCGGGGTCCAGTCCGGCAGTTCCGTGTCGAAAGCGGGAGCGCGGGCGTTCCAGATCTGGAACATCACGCGGGAAGGTTCGACAGCTTTCGCTGCCGTTGACAGCGCTTTGTCATCCGGAACGGTCATGTAAATATCGATGATCGCCTTGATGTCATCCGCCCATTTCACACTGTCGCGGACAGCGAGTTCCTGCTTGAAATATTTGCGGTAACAGTTCCGGTACGGAGTCGCGGCGGCTTTCCAGCCGCCCTGGAAAACATCCATCTTCAGTTCAGGGGAAAGGAATTCCGCGTTGTTCTCAAACGGCATCAGCGCCAAATTTTCCATGGCGATCGAAACGGATTTGCCGCTCCGCCGGAAAAAGAGGTAAAACGGACGGATGGTCGGATCCTCCATCCAGAGGGCGAAGGAAACGCCCTTCTTCTGAAGGATCATCAGGGGGGCTTCGGCGAAAGGCGCTCCGCCGAAAGGCATCAGCCCCGGCGTTCCCTCTCCGTCATATTCCATTCCGCCGAAGTTCGCGAAAATGAACTTGACGTCGTTGGGAATATTGGTCAGCGCAAACGGGATGCCGAACAGGTTTTTTGACGGATTCACCCCGGCGGTGCGTATGGTCAGCGCTCCATCCGGAGCCTCGCTGAACTCAAACCTCAATTCCGCATCTTTCAATGTCTTCGAACCGTTGGAAAGCCCTTTCCATACCGCCGTGACTTTCTCTCCGTTTTTCCGGACGGAGAATTTCGATTCGGAGGTCGGCCTGAAGTAGTTCAGGAGCGGTGTGTTGAGGCTGATCTGCTGGTTCAGGCTCGGTTCGCCCCAAGGCATGTGAATTTTGCGGAGATTCGGGGTGTCGGTCAGAACACCGAGACCGCTCGGGATGCCCGGATCGGAGAGGCCCGGATCACTCCAGACGGTTCCCCGTGAAAGGTCGCGAAGTTCGACGATGATCCCGTCACGCATTGTTGCGGCAAGTCGTTTCGTCCGCACGGTGAACTCGTTTTTGGCGACATTCAACTCCAGTGCGGAGAGAGAGAAGACAACAGAGGCAAGGATACAGGAAAGATAGAGCTTCATGAAGAAATTCCTTGTTTTTTAGTATTTTCCGGTGTCGGTGCTGTTGAAAAATCCCTTCGGGCGTTTCGGAATCCGGATATCTCCGGCATGTCCGTCGAAATACAGGACATTGGCGAAATTGTTGTGGTTGACGCCCATGCTCAGGACCTGGGCATAATAGGTGCTCGACGTATTGTTCCAGCGCCAGGATTCGACGACACAACGGCAGTTCACATCGTACATGCCGTCCATGATGTAGACGGTGGAGGAGGGAAGCGAAAGTGATGCGTCGGTGCTCTTGAGCGCATTCCCGACATTGCTCGAGTCGCCGAGCATGATGCTTGTGTTGGCTCCGTAATGATACGTGCTGGTCACGCTCAGATAGCAGTGAGTGCGTTTGACGGCCGGGCCGCTGGCGTCCAGCGAGGGTCTGGCTTCAGCCGGACACGACATGATGCGCGGAGAGTAAGCGGCGATGTCGCCGGAATTTTCCTTGGGAAACACCGGATGCTTGCTGAAATAGCCGCCCGAGTAAAGAAGAAGTCCCCATGCGGACGTTCCCCTGACCCAGGGGACGATGAACTCCCTGTTGTCCTGAGTGTAGGCGTTGAGCACCAGAAACATCTGTTTGAGATTATTTGCGCACGAAATCTTGTAGGCGGTTTTGCGGGCGCGGTTCAGTGCGGGGAGCAGCATTCCGGCCAGAATTGCAATAATGGCAATAACGATCAGAAGTTCGATCAGTGTGAATGTTCTTCTCTTCATTTTATTTTTCCTCCATCTTATATCGTTTCAGATACAATTACTGTCTTTTTCCATATATTGAGGGAAACTGTCCGCAAAAAGTTTGTTGGAGGCGGCAACCGCCTCCTGCACTCCGATCCGGCCGTCAAGAAGCCTTTGCACGAACGGATTGTGTGAAAAACGACCGTTCCAGAAGGTGTTGAGGATTTTGGAGGAAATAAAAGAATAGTTCTTGAGGCACCTGTCGATGTCCGGGTTTTCGGGGAAAAAGGAAGCCAGTTCGCCGGTCGCCGATTTCCGGAACGGTGCGACGCCTGTAAGCCGCGCCAGACGTCTCTGTTCTTTTTCCGAACACAAGTGGCGGCAGAAGTCGAGAGCGGCGGCGGAGTTGGAGGCTGCGGAAGGGATTCCGAGCGCGAAGATTCCCACGGGAAAAGACATTTCCTCTTTTTTCCCGGAAAGGAGAAAAAAGCGGGTCTTGAACCGGCAGCGTTCCGCGATTGTCCGTGCCGCAAATGGAAGCGGAATAGGGAGATGGACCACCTTCCCTGCCACAAAAGCTTCGATCAATTCCATCGGGAAGCGGAGAAATGGATCGTTGATCCGGTAAAACAAGGCATTCTCCCCGCGCGGAAGAAGTTCTTTTACGACTTCAAAGAAGTCTTTGGCAAAGTTCTTCATGTTCTCAGGAGTGTATTTCCGGGGATGTCCGGCGGAAAATGTCAAACCGCAGAAATGACTGGATAATTTAATCTCCTCCGGCAGTTTCGAGGCGGTCCGGGCGAACTGGACAAAGGGGCCGCCGTGGATGAACTCCTCCGTTGGGAGGTCATATTTTTCCATGAGTTCGGCGTTCAGAAGGCTCGTCCAGAGCGTATGATACAGCGGAAGCGCATGAGGGAAAACCGCGTCGCCGGACTCAAAAAAATTTGTTTGGGATATGCTTGAATCGAAAAAATCGTTCGGGAAGACCGCGAGTTCGCCGCGTTCTTCTTCGAGCGCCTGGGCCACCGGACAGAGGAGCTGGTAGAGATCGGGTTTTTCGGTCCGGATGAATTGGCGGTAGGAGGCGGGGTCCGGGGCGTCGGGAATAATGTACCGGACGCGGACGGACGGATGGGACAGTTCGAAGGCTTCGCGCGTTTCATTCCAGAACCGCTGTTGTTCCGGCATGGTTTCGTAATGGACAAAACGCAGTTCGGTTGTGCACGGAGGGGCATAGTTGGCGGTCAGCGCCTGGAGCTGGAGCGGATGCGCTTCAAACAACTCATCGAAGTGTACCGGTACAGTCTTCGCATGGCATACAAGTGTCCGGCGTTTGTTTCTTTTGAGCTTTCCGGAGGAGATGTACGGTTCCAGCGCGCGCCGGATGGTGTTCCGGTGCACTTTCAGGTGCTCGGAAAGAGAACGCTCCGAAGGAAATTCCGCTTTATCAGGCAGTTCCGCAATCAATTTGCCCGCCCCGAGGGAAAGGATTTCGCACAGAGTGCGTCCGTCCCCGGGATCCAGTTCGGAGAAAAAGCGCCGGATGATTTCTTCCATTGACATGATTGATTCCGTGTGTACCAGTTGTTCCATTTAGTATGCAATATATACCATCATGCTGTTGCTGTCAAGGGGGGCAGTTGAAAAAAAATGACGTTTTTTTCAGACCGTCCTGTTCCGTCCGGGCGGATCGTCCCCATGACTGTAGGAGGAAGGCAAAAACAGGAGAGTCGCCGATGTCAGTTGGCGGACCTCATGAATTTTTTCGGGGTGATGCCATACTCGCGTTTGAATAATTTGCAAAGATAATTGCTGTCGCAGAATCCGGTCCGGTAGGCGACTTCCGAAACGGAGAGCGTTTTGGTCTGGAGCAGTTCCATTGCCCGGAAGAGCCGGATCCGGAGGACATATTCCATCGGTCCCATGTCGAAGCGTTCCCGGAAATAGCGGAAAAGGTTTCGGTCGGACATGCCGACATGTGCGGCCAGCTTGCGCACGGTCAGTTTTTCCATGCAATGGGCATTCAGATATTCGAGTACGCGGTCGGGGCGCCAGTTCGAATTCCGGTCGACATCAAGCGAATATCCGCGTGAAAAATAGCCGATTACCTCCATGAAAAGTGCCGGAACGATGAGTTTGTGGGCAATCCGTTTGTGCCGGATTTCATAACGCAGACGCATCAGGAGGTTCAGCAGGAAGGAGAAGTCGCATTCCTCGATCCGCCCCACCGGTAGCGCTTCGTTGCGCGGCGGCATCTCTGCGCCGGGATACAGGAGCTTCACCAGCGGCAGCCCGCTGGAAACCACCATCGGCAGAGGCGTCAGGGCGTCATACATCAGCGTATAGAGTTCCAGCTTGCCGCAGTCCGCGTATCCGTGAACGGTATTTTCCCCGATCACCAGAAGATCTCCCGTCCGCAGGGGAACCCGTTTCCCGCCGCACAGATGTGTCCCCTTGCCGGTTACCAGCACGATCTCCGAGAAATCATGGGCGTAAAGTTCCCCTTCCTCCACCGTTCCCGGAGTCGAATGGACCACCATGACCGGAAGCTCTCCTTCAACGAAATATTTACATCTCTGCAATGATTTCATGACATGATTCTTTCATTTTGGCGGTATTATACTATTTTTTTTCGCTTTTATCAAGGTTTTTTCTTCCGGAAGTTGTATAATTATGATGAAAACGAGAGGAACCCCAGTCATGATTCATTATCAGACGGCATATCCGATCCAGACAGTGACGTTCGACGGCATGATCCGTCCGGTGGAGGAAAACAAGCTCCGCCGTGCGATCGAAATTCTGCTGGAAGCCGGAGTTGACGCCGTCATGCTTTCCGGGTATCAGCTGGAAGAGCCCGCCTCCACGGATCTGGACCGCGAATCCCGGCGGATCGGAGAACTCCTTCGCGCTTTCGGACTGCGGGTGACCCAGCATCACGGGCTGGCCGTGCTGTTCGCTTCTCCCGGCAAATCCCAGAATGCCGTCCGGGAAAAACTCTTCCGCTCTCTCGATTTCACAGCGAACCTGACGGCGGAAACCTTGGTGGTTCACAGCGGACGTCCGGAAGGTCGTCACGGCTCCATGGAAGAACTCCAGCGGCATTTTCTGGAAGAGGCGGAACGTCACGGCCTGGAAAGCATCCGGAATGTGATCGCGGAAAACCTGTATGCCGCCGGTGAATACGCGCAGAAACTCGGGGTGAAGCTCTGTCTGGAGAACTGCGACTGGTTCGAACCGCTGGCCGATCCCGTCGAACTGCCCGCTCTCGTGGAAATGGCCGATCATCCCGCGGTGGGATACTGTTTCGATTCCGGGCACGCGCACGGGGCCGGATCGTCCATTCCCCAATGGATCGAGCGCATGGGGAAGAAGCTCTTCACGACCCATCTGCACGACAATCGCGGACCGCTTCCGGGACGCCGGATTCATCATGGCTTCATGGAAAACTGGCCGGCGACGGACGAACACAGGACCCCGGGCCTCGGCACGATCGACTGGCGGGAACTCGTCGGCCTTCTGCGCAAATATACGGATCTGGACGCGGTGACGTTCGAGACCGGGCCGTGGCCGCATCAGACGGACCTTGTTTCCGCGTACAGAAGTGCCGTGGCGTTCTGGCGGATGGTGGAAGAAGATTCCTCGTATGACAACAATTCAGGGAAAGGATGAAATAATGAAACGACAGACAGATTTCACATTGATCGAACTCCTCGTCGTGATTGCGATCATCGCGATTCTGGCGGCCATGCTGCTGCCCGCGCTGAACACGGCGAGGGAAAGCGCCCGGCGCATCTCCTGCACCAACAATGTCAAAACGATTGATTCCGCGACGCTCCAATACACGCTGACCTACAATGATTGTCTGCCTTACTGGAACGCCTCCGGCTGCAACTGGTGGAATCAGGTTGTTCTGATCACGTATCCGCAGCTGCCGAATGCAGCGGCAATCAAAGAGGCCCACACTAAATTCTTCCGTTGCCCTTCCATGCAGTCGCCCGCGGGCAAACTGTCCTACGGATACAACAAGGCGCTGGGATATTCCTACCTCTACAGCACATCCCCGGCCTATCCGATCATCAAGATCGGGCGCATCAAGCGGCCGTCCCAAATCATTATGACGGGTGACAGCGACGGCGACAACTATACTACCGATGACTACAACACAATTATTGCCGACGCCTGGAACATTATCGGCAATTTCCACATGGGCGGCGCTCCGCTCGGGTTCATCGACGGGCATTCGGAATTCAAGAAGCGTTCCGATGTCACCTGCCTCGGTGCCATCCCCTCCAACAACAGCTCCATCCCCGGCGGCGCGGAGACCACCGCCCTCAAGAAAATATGGGGAGTCTGGGCCGAAATTTATCAGTAAAACTTTTCAAGCAAACACATAAGTAAGGAAAACATTGAAATGAACTCCATGACAAAATTATCTTCTCATCCCGGAAAAAAATGGGCAGGAATTTTTCTCGCGCTCGGATTTCTGCTGTGCGGCGGACTCTTTGCCGCCGATCTCGGCCCGATCCTCTTTTCCGACGACTTCGAAACCACCGGTCTCTTTGCCGAGAACTGGGACGTTTCCAAAGGACTCAAGCCCGAGAACGGCCATGTCCGGATCGCCGGAAACGGTTATCTGACTCTCCGCCGTTCGATGGTGGATAAGGATTTCGCCGTTTCCGCCGATCTGACGCCCGGGAAAAACGGGGCGGACTACGGTCATACCGGAATCATCATCGACGGTATTCATTTCATGCTTCGCGGAGATGGGAAAGTCGGTACCGCCTATCGGCCTCCTACGGCGAAAAGCTCCCTCGGAACGGTCGCGGTCATTCCGGACTACCGTTTCGGCGATCCCTGCAATGTGACGGTCATCCGCCGCAAGGCCGGGGAATCGCGGCAGTACGTTTTCATGGTCAATGGCAAGACGCTGGTGACATTTCAGGAAAGTGCCATGGTTCCGACCGGCAGAATCTCGATCTATTCCTACCGTGCGAACCTGACGGTGGACAACGTTACGGTGAATTCCGTTGCCAAAGGGAGCGATTCGCCGAATCTCGCGGTCAACAGTTCCTTCGAGCATCTGATCGACGGCATGCCCCCCTTTGTCAACATGGCCACCGGGCGCGGACTGAGCTGGAAAGCCCCCTATGAGGAGTTCCTCAAAACGATTGTGGTCGATACGAAGGAAAAACATTCCGGAAACCAGGCCCTGCGCCTCACCTTCAATGATTCCGTTACGCGGGTCGGATTCATGATGTTCAGCATGGGATGCTCCGTCGGAAAACCGGTCACAGGGAGCCTCTGGCTGAAAGCCGACCGTCCGGAACTGGATGCCGAACTGGTTTTCTGGGAAGTCCATTCCAAATCTCTTGCGAAAAAAATCAAAGTCACCAATGAGTGGCAGCGGTATGAATTCACAGTGGAAAAGCCGGGCCGCAATCTGGTTCAGTTCGGAGTCGGATTCAAGGGCGCGGGGACGCTCTGGGCGGATGATGTCCAGGTGGAAATGGGCGACAAGGCCACCCCTTACAAGCCGAACGGCATGGATGTGGAAAAGTTCGGCGCCGGAATCTCTAAAAAAATTGAAATCATGCCCGATGTGAAACTCCGGAAGACAGAGAAGGCTCCCGTGATTGACGGTAATCTTTCCGACTTCCCGAAGGATTGCAAAATGGATGCTTTCCTCTTCAAAAACAAGCCCGCGGAAGAAAAGACTGTCGCCTGGCTTTCCTGCGACGACCGCAACCTTTATGTCGCATTCCGCTGTTTTGTTCCGGACCTCGCAAAAATCGATTCCTCAAAAATCGGGCGCGATATCGGGAATGTTTACGGACCGGAATGCGTCGAAATGTTTTTCGATCCGACCGGCAGCCGCAAGAATTATTATCAGCTTGCCGTCAATGCCGGAAACAATCAGGCGGACTGCGGTCCAGGCCGCAACGCCGGCTGGAACGGACAATGGAAAAGCGCCGTGCGCCTGAATAAGGAAGAACGCTCCATCGACTATGAAATCATGATTCCGTTTTCAAACTTTGCCGATGCCGGAATGACCGATGTATGGGGATTCAACCTCGGCCGGAACTGTCTTGCATCCGGTCAGGCGGTTTCTCTCCTGATGACTCCCCAGATCAATTTTCACTTGCCGGCCATCTTCCCGAAATTGATCTTCCCGGAAGGGGTGCTGGATTCTTCCCGGATCAGCCTGTCCGACGCCGGGCTGTTTGAAAATCCCGATGGCAGGACCACATTTGCCGTTCTTCTGAAGAATCTCTCCGGAAAGGAAATCGCCAACGGAAAAATCCAGCTGCGCGATCCGGTGTCCGGAGCCGTTCTCGGAAGTTTCTCCGGAACCTTTTCATCAGGCGATACGTCCGTTCGCTTCGCCTCCGATCTGCCCGGTTCCACGCGGAATAAGGTGGTCTCTGTGGAACTTTGCGGTGCGGATAATGGAATCCTTGCGGGAAAGGATTTCTTCCTGAGCGCCGCCGGACCGATTCAGTTGTACAACCGTTACAGTTTCTACCGCGACGAGAAAGAGGCCGAATTTCTCGGAAGCTGCGGACTGCCGCCCGGAAAATACAAAGGGGTCGCCACGGTGGACGGAAAGAAATTCGACTTTGCCGTTGTCCCGGAATTGAATATCCGGATTCCGCTGAAGGACATCAAGCAGGGCGCCTCGAAAGTTCTGTTCGAAATCTTCGACGGCGCAAAAAGATGTGCTTCGACCGAAAGCGAGGTGGTCAAGCTGGCGGACCGGAAGTCTCCTTACTGTCAGATCGACCGCAAATACCGGACGCTGCGGATTCACGGCAAACCCGCTCTGATCGTGGCTCCCTTCTTCGGGGTCGAACGCGGACTCAAGCCGGAGCACGCCGCGCTTGTGATCAAAACGTTTTCCGACGCCGGGTTCAAATATCTGACGCTCGGAAGTCATGAAGCGGACAATCCCGCCACGCGCGCCTTCATCCAGGAGGCGGGGAAACAGGGGATTAGCGTGGTTTACTGGAACTTTTATGCATTCCGGAAGAAGAATGAATGGAAGCCGGAAGGCCTGCTGGCAAATGTCGATTATCCGAATGTGATCGCCCTGCTGGTCGTGGATGAGCCGGAATTGTATGCCAAAGGCGAAGAAATCAAACCTTTCATGGAAAGCTATATGAAAGCTTATCCGCAGCTTCCCGTTTTCATGAATAACACCGTGGTCGGCATCCCCGCCCGTTTTGCCGGACTGACAACCGACATCGTCATGATCGACGACTATCTGACCAATCGCGAAGGACGTGAAGTCATGGAAATGGTCGATGACGCGGAAATGGTCGAGAAGGCCGGCCGTTCCGAACGCAAACCCGCCTGGTTTTTTCCCTCGGGCGACAACCTTCACAATCATTACCGCGAATGCTCCTATGACGAACAGGTCGCACAGTGCTATGGAATGATGCTGAAGGGCTGCTCCGGGCTGGTTCACTTCTGCGCTCTTCCGAAGTATCCGCGCAACTGGGACGCCTTGAAGGACATCAACCGCGAATTCCTCGCGTTGCAGGATGCGGTTTATTCCGAGGAAAAATGCACTGAAACGGTTTCTTCCGAAAAATCGCTGCTCATCATGACCCGCAAGCTGGGAAACGATGTGTATGTCATCGTCCTCAATCCGGGCCGCAATCCGGTCGAGAGCGAATTCCGGCTTCCGCCCGGATTGAAGTATGCGGACAAGACTCAGGTCCGTTTCGAAAACCGCGTGCTGCCGGTGAAGAACGGAACTTTCCGCGATTCTTTCCGGGGCCTGGAACGCCATGTGTATGTCGTGGAAACCGGGAAAGGAACGGCCGGAAAAAAATGAGGCTCGGGAACTGCCGTTTTCTGATCGATATCGACGGGACCATCACCCGTTACACGCCGGAGAGATCGGCTCCCGGAGCCACTCTCCACGGCAACCTCTTTTTCCCGGTCATCCGCGATCTGATGCTTGCGCGCGGCTGGGAGAAGGAGGCCGCTGAAAAGGCTCTGTATGATGCCACATACAATATTCTGCGCTGGGACTACGGGGAACTCCTGAGACAGTTCGGAATTCCGTTCGAAGAGGCTTTGGCCCCGATGCTCCGGAGGCACGAGGATTTTCTGGAGGTTCATGAGGATACCGTGTCTCTCATCCGATCCCTGCAAAAACTTGGCGCGCGTCTTTTCATCATCAGCAACAACCCCTTCTGGGGATGCCGCTGGAAACTCCGCCGGGCAGGGCTTGAGCCCGAACTTTTTGAATTCATTTTCAGCACGGATCTGATGGGAGGATGCAAATCTCTGATTCCGCCGTGGGAATTTGTCTTTTCGCGCATAGGCGTTGATCCGGAGCAGGTCGTTGTTATCGGGGACGACCCGAAAGAGGACGGCGAAATTCCGCAGTCCCTCGGTGCGGGCCGTTCCTTTATCCTGTGGAGAAATGAGGCTTCCCTGCCGCAGAATACAGACCGTACCGTCTTTGTGAAGGATGCCGGGGAAATCATTCAATTCCTTACTTGAAACGGGGTGAAATATGGCTTCGAAAGATCTTCAATACGTCCGCACCGGCGGCATGAGCGAATCCGGCTACGGAACCGGCACGCTGGAATATTTCAAAAAGGAAAAACTCGGAAATTATACGGTCCTTTTCGTGGGACCGTGGACACCCGGAAAAATCCGTGCCGTCGGAGATTTCTGCCGTCGCGAAAAAATGACCTTCCTGATGGATGAGATGGTGAACCGTCTTAGCGGGGAGCTTACGACCGGGTATGCCCCGGTTTCAGCGGAGGTGATCGCCGCTTTGAAGGAATATGAAGACATCTGCGACGGCTCGCTGCTGTTGTGCGAGTATGGGGGACTTATGTTTTACTGGCCGCAAAGCACTGTGGCGGGAAGCCGCACGCTTCCTCCTTCAGCCTCCAATTTTTCCGAAGCTTCCGCCAATGCGGAAGCCCGGATGAAGGAGAGCATCGCCTATGCCCGGAATAACGGCATGAAAGCTCCGTTCGTCTGCATTGAAGCCTGCGGCATGGCCGCGCCGTTCCTTTACCGGGCCGGAATCGACCGTGTGGATTTCGAGGTCTGCTACACCAGCGAACTTGAACTTAATTATTCCGCGGTCAAAGGAGCGTCGCTTGCCTTCGGGAAAAAACACTTCGGCGTGGATATGGCCATGGTCTGGTATGGGGGAAACCAGCACGACGATCTGTGGTTCCATCGCTGGCGGAACTCTCTTTTCCATGCTTTTCTGCGCGGAGCCGATCCGATCTACGCCGAACATGGAGTCATGGATTACAAGGCGCTCGGAAAGGCTTTTCCCACGGATCACGAACAGGTAAAGAAATTCCGTTCGGCGCTGGCGGAACTGGCCGCTTTTGCAAAGGCGAACCCGCGTCCGGCGGGCTTTCCCGAAGCCGCCGTCGCCGTGATGCGTGGGCGTCTTGACGGTTTTGTCGGCGCGGGTCAGACCCATCTATGGGGACAGCGCGAAAACGAAGCCTTCCGCCTGGGTTCGCCGGACGATTCCTGGAAACTTTTCGAGCGTTTTTACAGGCGCCGCGAGTGGCACTGCCGGGATGTCTGGGGAGACGCCGACTATTCAGGAAATCCCCCGCTCGGCCAGGTCGACGTGATCCCGCACGATTCTCCAGACGAACTGCTCGGTCGCTACAAGGCCATCGTATTTCTCGGACGGAACAGCATGGACGAAGAGCTTTATTTGAAACTGCTCCGGTATGTCGAACAGGGCGGACAACTCCTCATGACCGCCGCCCATCTGGACACGGCCGAAGCTCCCGGAATCTTGTATCATCCGTATAAAAACGGAGACTGGACGGATCTTTTCGGCGTCCGCCTGAAAAACACCTCTTTCGGACCCTTGCCCTATGGCGTCAAATTCAAGGAAGAACCGGACGGAACCTCCTGGCATTTTCCTCTCTGGTCGCCCAACTGCGATCCCAAGTTCACCGACGGCGGGTTTCTTACCGGCGACTTCGAGGCAGTTAATGCGCAGACATTGGCGGTTGCCTCCGACCGTTTCGTCGACCGGACCGCTTCCGGCGAATGGCCCTCATCCCTGCGAGGCGTTCTGTTCGCGAAGAGGCACGGCAAAGGTACGGCGGTACTGTTGAACTCGCTGGAATATCCGGGCGCGTCCGGAGTCCGTGAATTATATGCGATGCTGCTCGATTCCTGCGTCCAGTCCCATCACGGGGAATGGGAAGTGGAATGTTCCGACCGGGTGCGTTTCTCCTCCTGGCGTTCAAGGAACGGCTGGACATTGTTTCTCCTCAATACGGAAACGAATCTGATGCAGGATGTCCTGATCCGTCTTTCTGAAAAACTTCCCCTTCGATTGACGCTTCGCCCGGGAGAAATCAGACAGTTGCATATTCCTTTTTGAGGCAAGGTTCATGAACCTGTCTGGAACCCCCCCCCGCACCTTTCAGGAATGGGATGCGGGGCGTGTTTTATGGAATCTCGTCATAAACCCGGACAAAGTCAACCGTGAAGGCGTCCGGCAGGACGGCCTGATGCAGTTCCGGGGCGGGCTGGCCATTGTACCGGTATGTCTGGCATTCCGTCGAAATCAGGATGAACTGTTCCGTGTGCGAGACGGCCTCATGAAAGCGCCAGGACTCTTTTCCGTCGACATAGAAAACATAACCGTCCCGGCTCCAGTCGACACCGAAAACATGCCATCCGAAAATGTCGTTTTCAAGCTTGCGCGGACCGGAATGGCCGGATTTTCTGTCGGTGCCGTATCCGGACCAGAAAATGTTGTGGGAAAATTGACCGTCGCGAGTGAAGTTTTCCATAATGTCGATCTCGATTCCGGAGTGCGCCGGATCGGGCGTGCTGCCGATGTTCGGAGACTGAAGCCAGAATGCAGCCCACCAGCCGGGCTGTGTCGGCAGCTTGCAGCGGCATTCGAAATATCCATATTTTTTCAGGAATTTCGGCTTGGAAAACGGGGCGATGGGCCACTGAAAAAGCCTCAATTGATCTTCCGGTGCCCGATCCATGTAGTTCTCCCCGGTCTGAAGCTGGGGCGATGCGTATTGGTCTCCGTTTTTCACCAGTTCCAGACGGAGATTTCCATTTGCATCGAAATTGGTTCCGCCGGCAAGCCATGTGGGATGCCGCCGATGCATCATATTCAGACGGAAATCCCATTTTTCCGGGTCAAGTTCCGGTTTGTCAAATTCATCGTTCCAGACCAGCTTCCATTTTTTGCCGGTGGGAAGAATACTGTCCGCGTGTTTCATGTGAAGAATCCTTTTTTTATTTTGCATGCAAAGGGAAATGTTTGTCTTCAGATAATACTTTGTAATACCGCGGCCCGGTTGTTCCGAGACCGGAATCCGTGCGGAAAAGAGGAATCTACTCCTTATTTTCGAGGGGGTTCCAGAATGAATATTTTGAACTTCGACGCGTCCTGTCCGCCGGCCAAACCTTCGGTCAGTGCCAGATAATGGCGCGCCTCCTTCTTCGACAAATCGTTGTTGTCGAAAAAGACGAAACTCATGCCAAGAGCATCTCCCGGTTTCGGATTCGTTGCTCCGATGTCTTTCCATGGGATTGCCAGTTCATAAGTCGTATAGATGCCTTCACGTTTGATGATGCACTCCGCCCCGCAGATCATGGGGGGACGTTTGCCGGACTGGAAACGGTAAAGAACAGGTCCGTTTTTGCAAAGCGCGGCTCCGAAATTCCAGACGCCTTCTCCGAATCCGCCGGGGGCCATGATGTTTTTCGCCTTCAGATCCGGGATGATGGCAAATTGCATGCAGTCGTCGCGCCAGATGTCTCCGGCCAGATATCTTTGGATATGCCGGCGGTCCATGACACGCGCCCCGATGAAAAGGGATTCTTTGTTCCATGCAAGGCTGATGTCCGCACAAATATCCTTCCCGTCGTATTTCAGGGCGTCGGAAGACTCCGGAACAATGACCGCGCGCGGATAAACATTGTCCGGCGAGACCAGCTTGATAACCGGGGCCGCATATTTACTCAAATCTCCATTGACGGCCACGTTTTCAGCAAACGCAACGGGGAGTGATTCACATTCAGGCACCGGGACCTCGTATTTTTTGCCGTCCTGTTCGAAAAACAGTTTTTTCGCTTTCGGGTCGATGGCGGTTTCCATGGTCATATCCGCGTTGGGCGGCAGGTTGAATTTCCGGCTCCCGTATTGAATTGTCAGGGACTGTTCCAGTTTGTTTTTGAAAGAGACAATGGCAAGCGTGGCGGAGATGCGGGTTACCGTCGCATCCAATGGAGTTTGTCCTTCAAATTCGGCTTTTGTCAACATCTGCCGGACTTCGCCCGCATTGGCTTTCAGGGTCAGGAACAGCGGGGCCCCGGAGATCTCAAGAGACACTTCTCCCGGAGCTTTTCGGGACTCCCTTCCGGAAAGATCGCATATTTCCATTTCCGCTTTTGAACTGATTTTCAGAGAGACCGGGTTGCCTGTGGTCCAGATGGCACAGACGATGTGGTCATTCTTCCGGAACAGATAGGCCAGGACATCATGCGACAACTTTATCCGGTTCATCCGGAATGGTTCGGCAAAAGCCAGTTTCCGGGCGATTGTCGCAAACACAACAGCCTCGTAACGCGGAATATTCGTCCAGTAACTTTTCTGCCTGCTGCTGTTTTCTTTCAGCGCCATGATCCACATGGTGCCGTCGATGAAATCCTTTCCTTCCGCAACAAGGGGATAAAAGACATGCCAGCCGGGGCGTATTCCATTGTAGAAGGAATAATATTCGACTCCGGGTGTTCCTTTTCCGATGATGAGCGACCGGGCCGAATAATTGGCATATTTTTCGGTTTCCGGACCGTCCAGCGGGAGGTTGTGATACTCATGATATCCGCGTTCGGACTGGTAAATCTCCCCGTTTTTCCCGAATTCCTGGCTCAGTCCCCGCAAATTGTCGAGAAACTCCTGAAGTCCTCCCGATTCCGGCGGCGTTATTTCTCCGACCGGGCCATAATTTCCGGTATAGGCATCCACGCCGATTGCATCGAAATGCCCGGAGATGTCATGAAGAATGATCCTGGAAAGCTGAAACGGAGGAGAGTTGACAAAATAATCCGCGCCGCTCAACCCGAGAGCAGCCAATTTTATATTTTTGTCCCTGCTTTTCAAGGCATCGTAATAGGTGCGCGTTCCGAGAACTTCATTGGCTATTTCCACCGATTGCAGTCCGGAGGCAAGGTTTCCGGTCATGGATATTACACGGCAGTCGATTTCCCCCATGTTGATCCATTTTTTCACCTTTCCGCCGAACAGGTCATAAAGCGCCAGCGCATGCATGCGCATATGGTTGTAACGGTCGTCCGGATAGGCATAAAGGTTTTGTTTTTCGCTCCGTTCAATGGCCTCCGCACGGTATGTGAGAGATGTTTTCTCCCGGTATGTTCTCTCCCGCATTGGAAATTCCGCACTCAGCCTTCCGATGTATTCGTAGCGTCCTCCGGCAAAATCCGCAAGCTGTTTCCGGATGATCGGGTGTTTCGCCGCACGCTCTTTATATTTTTCCAGCGGTTCGCCCGGGATATATTCAAAATAATGGAACGGAAAGCCTATTTCGAGCGTTCCAACCCCGATTTTTTCATACACGTCATACAAGTCCGAGCTATAGGTATTTACGTTCAAGCCAAAGAACGGATCGCGTTCCTTGAATACAGGAACAACGCCGAATGCGCATTCGGCGGATTGTTTCCCGTCAACGGTAGCCTTCACGATGTAATATCCCGGCGTCTCAGGGGCTTTGAGCTCTTCATGCAATACTTTTCTGTCCCCGTTTGAGGCGGTTACGGTCAGCTCTTTCGTGAAGTTTTTTTTCTGCTCGAAGGACCGGACCTCCAGTTTGACAGTGTGTTTTATTTCCGCAGAAAGATTGCTCAATTCCATAACCAGCTCAACATTTTCTCCCGGATTGCGTATGCCGCCTTTTTCCGCATAAAACGCTGTTATTTTTGTTTGTGAATGAAGGAAAAAAGAAAGTGAGAGAAACAACAGGACAAGCTCTTTTTTCATACGATTCCCTTTCAATTGACCTGATACAGTTGAATGCCGGTTATTTCGAACGAAGAAGGCTTTTTGTCTTCTCCCTGAAAAATGAACAGAGCATCGGGGATCTCTTTCCCGACAGTTATTTTTGAGTAAAATTTGAACCATCCCGGAGCGTTTGCGGCCGGGGCAAACTTCTGACGGGGAATCCAGCTTCTCAGCATGAAATCCGTTTTTGCGGTCCCGGCGTTATCTCTCAGGATGACAAAGACGGCGTCCAGTTCTCCCCGGAAATTCAACGACAGTTCATATTCTCCCGGGACCAGTTTTCCAATCGTCTGGGACAAGCTTCCCCGATAATACTCTCTCGATATCTCCTTAAACTCAACCGCTGTTTTCATGGCCGTTTTTCCCTCCGGCACATTGGCCGTTGTCACTTCCGCTTTTCCGACACTCCAGTTGTCTGGCTTTTGTTTTCCGGCGGATATTTTGAACTCCGGATTCTTGATCAGATTATCGTCCGGGACGGCCGCCATACAGGCGAATGCGAACAGGAAAACCATAGCGGTATTCTTCATTTTTCTTCCTCGATAAGAGTTTGGGTTTAAGGTTGAATCGGTCATGGATACGGAAATCCGCGTCACAGATTTTCCGCATCCATTTTTCCTGGACAGTTAATACAAGAAGCCGCAGAAATAGGCAACAGGAGCTACTGCTTCTTTTCCGGTCGTATATCCGGGCTTCCTATCGAAAAATTCATTGAATTTCAGGCTTTCCATGTGGCCGTCCATAAACACCATATTGGTCCGTCCGGGCAGGGATGGAATCGTAGTCAGGACAATCCGGCTTCTCGGGTCGGTTCCCGCATGGCGGAATGCCGGACTGCTTCGCTGGCTTAGGGTAGAACTGCTGTAGCTGATGCAGTCGCCGGCGAACATGGTCAGAACGGCGGATTTGACCGACGCGATTTTCCGGGGTTGGTCGGAGAGCCAGTAGTTGATGCCGTAGTGGGAACCGGTTTCAAAGCCTCCTCCTCCTGTAACGCTGAATCCGATGGGTTCGGAGGGACAGACGAAGCTGCCGGCAGTTTTGTAATTGCCGTAAAAACGCAGACCGTAACGCGGTATGGATGAACCAAAATCTCCAAGCTTGCCCGCCCAGGATCTTAGCCAGAAATTGGCGTCGTTTGTGCTGGATGATACAATATTGTCGGCAAAATCGCTGGAATAAAGGGCGGAAGCAAGGCCGATCTGTCTGAGCCGGCTGGCACATGAAATGTCATGAGCTTTGGCACGCGCCTTTCCCAGCACCGGCAGGAGCATTCCCGCCAGAATCGCAATAATGGCAACCACAATGAGAAGTTCTATCAATGTGAAATTTTCTTTTTTCCTCATTTTTCTCTCCTCTCTATTTCTGTGCTATATGACATTATACATTGCAGGAAGAAAAATGAAAAGAGATGTTTTTTTCAAAAAAGTATTGATTTTTTGTCAAAATGGGATATCTTGCAATATGTGGAACGAAGTGACAATCGAAGATGTGCCGCGGCTGACCCGTCTTCCGCTTCAGGTGAAATGTCTGGGCGCAACCCATGGCGGAACGTATCCGGAAAGAACAATCCGGCCGAATAAGCTGGAGATCTGTTTCCGTCTTTATTCGAAGAAAAAGGAGGGAGTGAACTATATCGACGGCGTGCGTTATTTGACTCATTTTCCTCATGTGCAAATTAAATATCCGAGGATGGAGCATCGGTTTGAAATCGATGTCCCGCTGGAATCGTTTTATTTCGCTTATGCCAAAGATATGGAAGACCGTCTGCGAGAAGTTTTGCCGCTTCCGTCAGTCCCGATCTGGGAAATTGAATTAGGCGAACGGGAAAGCCGGCTGATTGCCGAACTGATGGAGCTGATGCTGCATTCACGTGATTATGGCGCTGCTGATCGTATTGATATTTTATCACTGGAATTGTTGGAACAAGTCGTGTTCCAGTTTAACCTTAATGCCGCGCATCCCGGTTATCACGAAAGTAAAATCCGTGCGATTGCTTCCTACATCCAGTTTCATTTTCGGAAAGACATCGATTTTGACTCGGTTGCACAGCATCATGGAATCAGCCGGAGCACGCTGGAACGCCATTGGCGCAAATATTACCAGATGACGCCAGGGGAATACGTGCGTAATCAGCGGATTCGGGAGGCCTGCCGGCTCCTGCGGGAAAATCCGCGTATTCGTATTAATGAGGTCAGCCGGGGACTGAATTTCCGGGACGATGCCTATTTCTGCGCTCTTTTCCGGAAACAGGTAGGCATGACGCCGGTTGCCTGGCGGGATGGCAAATAGCGCTGATTGCCGTCTTAAGGCCGGGAACCATTCAATCACAGATATTTTAATGGGGTGAGGTAGCCGGGATGCTCATGCATGTACGATTGCCAAGGGAAACCGGCGATGGAATATCTGTCCGGACTCATCATAATCTCCAGATGCAATATTCCGGTTTCAGAATTCAGAACAATATGAATCCGGATGGGAAAAAATGGATTCAGAAGAGTCATGGAATGCGAAAATGGCAAGAGGAGAATTCTCCCGGGAATTTTTCCTTTTCCGTGCTTTTTCTGAAAGGTTGATTTCAAAGTTCTGCTTTTCCTGAAAATTAAAGTTTTCGCAGGAATTGCGCTTGTAATTTCTGAAACCGGGGGTATAGTAAAGGCTCCAGTGCACCCGTAGCTCAATTGGATAGAGCGTCTGGCTACGGACCAGAAGGTTGCAGGTTCAAGTCCTGCCGGGTGCACCAATTTTAGGTTCAAATTCGTTAAAACTTCCCCATTTCTCCCCACTTTGGGTTTCTTTTCTTCTGAACCGTGATATATTGTGCTTTACCCTGTTATTTTCAGGTGAAGAGTCATGGCAAGAAGAACAAAGGCGTTCTGTATGAAACTTGAATTCGGTTCCATTCGTCAAAAAGTTCCCGGCGGTCCTTTTTATTACCGCTACCAGGTGAACGGTCAGCGGAAAGAAATCCCGCTCCGGACTTGCAACCGGGAAGAAGCCGAAAGAAAGGCCAGTGAGTTGGTCCCGGTTACCCAGGCCAGAAGTATGGAAATTGTCGCCGCTCATGTAAAAGAGGCTAAGGGATTCGCTAAAAAAGCACTTGATCTGCCATTAAGCGAGGTATGGGAGAAGTATTCCGTGCACCCCGACCGAGCCACGCCGCATACCATCAGTGAAAACCTTGCCTATGAAGCCACCTTTAAGGAGTTCATTGATTTCGTTTCAAATCCGATTTTCGACAAGAAAAGAAAATGTGCCAGTATCTCCACCCTTTCTGAAGTTACGCCATTCATCGTGGAAAAATATTCCGACTATCTGAAAACAACACAACTCTCGGTGCATACCCACAACCGGAAGATCAAACGGATTCGCCGGATATTCAAAACTTTGTCGGAGTATTATTCAGGCCCCAATCTCTTCCAGTCGAAAACCCTGATGCGGAACAGGAGGGAAGAACAGGATACCATCGTGCGCCGCCAAGCCTTTTCCCGGGAGCAGGAACAGGCTCTTCTGCGGGAACTGGAAAACCCGAACCGGAAGCTGATGAACAAAGCTGAAATCCGGGTTGTATATCATATCGGGATGTTCACGGGACAGCGGCTGAAGGACTGCGTGTTGATGCAGTGGCAGAACGTGGATCTGGAACGGCGGCAGATTTTCGTCAAACAGTTCAAGACGGGCAAAGAGGTGACCATTCCCATCGCGCCGGAACTGTATGCCGCCTTGCAGGAGGCTCTTGTGTGGAAGGTCGATGCGTATGTCTGCCCCAAAACCGCAGCCCGCTACAATCAGACCAACGAGGCAGGCAAGAATGTCGGGAACAATCTGGTGGATCTCGATGTGTTGCGGGTGATTCGCTGGATCGGGGTTGAACCTTCCGTCAGTATTCCGGGCCGCACGAAAAAAGTCACGGTCTACGGCTTCCATTCCCTCCGTCACAGCTTTGCATCGTTCTGTGCCGCCGCCAACGTTTCGAAAGCGGCTCTCCTGTCGATTCTGGGGACGGACTCGGAAATCGCGGATAAATACTATACCCACGTGGGAGACGCCGCCCAGCAGCAGGCGATCGCGGCCATCAGTTCCACGATGTCGGACGTATCATCTCCGCAGGAACGAATCCGCAAGGCATTGGAACTTTTGGAAAGCAACCCGCCCGGAAGCCGCAAAACACTTGAGAAGCTGCATTCGATTTTGAAAGATTGATATTCCAAAAACACGGGGAGGAGGAGAGCGAGAAATCCCTTCCTCCCCATGACGAGTCAGACTGCTTGCTGAACCGCTTCTTTCGACGGTTCTTCACAGTCTTCCAGACTCAAGATGTAGCTCAGAATGTCCGTGTTGAAATAGCGCACGGACGTTCCGATTTTCTTTCTTTTGAAGGGAAAAACCCCTTCGCGCTCCATGTTGCGGAAATGAGGGAAACTGATCCCCAGCATCTCCGCGGCTTCCTTCTGATCCAGCAGTTTCGGCAGGATCATCGGAAGCACTTCACCTTTCTGCGACAAGTTCCGCAGATTGGCCATGATTTCATTGAATTCCGGGATCGTAATGACTCCCGTGTCAGCTATCGGTTGAAGCAGTCTTCCGACCAGCTTCACCGTTGTCCCTCGTATCGGTGCTTTTTCAAGCATCTTCATGGGACCGCGCTTCCTTCCGTTCGAAAGCGTGAAATTGAATCTCTCACAGATACAACGGAAACAATCGTGCTTCCGAGGGTCCTGCAGCCAGCCTTAACGGAAGGCCATGTTGCGGA
>Ga0209373_10000215_pt1 | contig 121898 bp, 59 predicted proteins | sample Higcelweek5metaG_FD_187173 | JGI IMG/M metagenome (GOLD analysis project Ga0209373, IMG submission 187173) | Freshwater pond sediment microbial communities from the University of Edinburgh, under environmental carbon perturbations - High... | ecosystem: Environmental > Aquatic > Freshwater >...
AGTTTATCCAATCCCAGCCAAGATGGTTTCCTTCCTTCCAAAGCGGACAAGTTTGCATTCCCACAGCATAATCCGTAGATTGGGCCTTTTGCGGCGCCGGAACATAATCGTCCGGCTCATCTGCTTTTGGATATAACAGTATATCGTCAAAAAGAGCCGACGCGCCGTATGCCTTTAAAGTAATGGTATTTATCTCGCTAAACGCACTTAAAGCTATATCCTCCTGTTTGAGCTTGCCGTTTAAATATAAATTTGCGGTAGATGACGGTAAATCAAGCTCTATTCTTAAATGATACCACAAATTTTTCAAATAATCATAAAATGGAACATCCGCACCGGATACATTATAGCATAGGCTCCCGTTACTTGTGTTAACGCTCAATAATCCTCCGTTACTGTTTTGCAGCAGAATATTTACTCCGTCTGATTTTTCCGGAATTAGGAACTTACATTCAAATACCATGCTTCTGTTTTGTGGGTCAATGATTTTTTGAATTGCCGTTTCACCGTTTGTTCCGTCTAATTTTAGGCTGTAAATATCAGGCTGGCTTCTTGAGCCCGTTTGATAAACTAAAGCGCTTCCTCCGTTTGAAATTACCTCCCAGTCGTCGGGAATTGCGGCGGTTGAAGAAATAAATCTCTCATTAACCTTATATCCGCGATATATTTTCACCTGAGGGAAATACATTTCACACTTTGCTAAGTCTCCCGTATTTAAATCGAAATTATCTATACTTTCTACCGGACTTAGCATCGCTTTACCCTCAGCCGCTAATTTTCCGTTGATATAAACGCTGACCGTTTTTGACTCCATATGAATGATTGCCTTTATACCATAATCCTTATCCGTTTCACACTCGGACAGGAAAACCGCGCCGCCATCCGGCTGCTGCAAATACAAACCGCCGTTATCGGTAACTATTTTCATACCGTCGCTGTACCCTTTTGACATACTCCATGAAATGCCATCTGCATATGTAACAAATTTAATTCTGTATTCCAGAACCAGATCTCCGAAAGTAACGCTCTCGAATTTCCTGTTCATTTCTACCGGAAGTTCACTGCTGTTATCAATAATCTTAAAGTTTCCCTGATGGTAGCTTTGTGCAAAGCTTCCTCCAGCGTCACGTATATCCCAACCGGAAGGCCTAAGCTTATTGGTTGCAATATTTCCTTCTTTATACACAAACAGAAAATTTTCATCTACCAGATATTTTACTTCCTGTGTATCATAATTCTCATGCGCTATAGATTTTGAATTACCTATTAACCGTAATTCATTTAAATTGTTCCACAGATATGTGCTTAATCTATAATCACCATTTTTTAAAATTGGTACATTTATAGAGGCAGATATATTTCTCAAAGTCTCACCGGGCGATACCATCAGATTCGCAGTATTAATGCCAATCAAAGTATTATCCTTATACAAAGCGTTTATAAATACCATATTGCCGTTGCCGTAATTATTTTTTACACTGCTTAGTGCAACGTTAATATTACCTGTTTCAAGGTTTGCGATTTTAGAAGTAGATGGAACATTATAATAGCTTACAAGCCCCACATTATATTCGGGGACTAAATCAACATTTATATCATCCGCCAAAAACATTCCATAATGGGTAGCTGAATTTATCACATGCGATTCAGGAAATATAACAAGCATAGCGTCTTCACAGCCTGTTTCCGCCGTATATGTATAACTGATAGTTTTATATCCGTCCGACGGTTTATAAGCATTACTGTATGCAAGATGCTGCTGCTCCCCGTAATACAAGCTGAAAACCACTCTGCTCTGATAGTCGCAGCTCATTCCATCACATGGCAATAACTTAATCTGCGAAGAAACAATATATTTTCCGCCGGCTTTAAGACCCGTCAGCGGAATTTGTATCTGTCCGAAGGTTCCTAACTTTTCAACCTTCAATGCATAATTTCCGCCATATACATCATTTGACGCCATTGATAAGTTTGCATTTGAAGCATTAACGCCCTCATGGCTTCCCTTTTCAAAATTCTGGCTTAATATTTTTTTTGTAATCATTTCCGGCGTAAAGGAATAAGTATAATCGGACATCGCTATACTAAGCGCGCTTTTTAATCCGGTAATATATAAAGTATACTCTGTACCTTCCTCAAACGGTTCCTTAGGCTTAATTAAATATGACCCGTCAGTCCGTTTTACTACTGAATCTATATTGCCGCTTTTACCATTCAGCTTATAATTTGCTGTGTCGGTTACCGAATATTCATACATATCAACATTAAAATTTATTTTTATCGCGGAATACAATTCGTTATCGCCGTTTTTTTCTAAACACTCATTTATTATTTTAGGTTCGTTCGTTTCATATATTTCTATATTATCAATACAATATGAACCGCTTGTTAAAATACCTGAACCATTAACATCACTGCAAGGTGTTACAGTAAATAAAAATTGGTGCGTTGCGCTTGCGTCATTTGGCATTTTATAAACCATCTCAACATGTTGGTATCCTAATTTAGAATTAAGCGTCACATCATCAATATCGGTATGATTTTGTCCATTGTAATATATATTTAATAAAAAGCTTGTTTTTATATCCGTTTGTATCCCGTTTGTGCCGGTAAAAGGCTGCAAATCTACCCATGCCGAAAATATGTACGTTTTCCCTAGTATTAACTTATTTCTAAGTGAATATATTTCCATATAAGCATAATTTACAGGGTTTGTGACATGCAACGAATTGCTGGCATCAAATCCATTTTGCTGTTCAACTTTTCCTGTTGCGCCGCCATTATAAACATTTTGTGCTGTTCCATTTTCAAAATCAGCATGGAAAATCGGAGTATTACTTGCTAAGCATGAAATATTTAACGTTATTATTATAAATAAAAATAGAAACATTTTTAATATTGCTTTCAATTTATTCACACTCACTTATCCTTTTATCGACCCAACCGTTAAACCCTTTACAAAATATTTCTGGAAAAATGGAAAAATTAATGTTACAGGTCCTGCCGCAAGCACACACATAGCCATTCTTGCCGAAAGCGTAGGTATTTGAGTTCCGTCTTTAACCAAGCCATATTGCAGAGCGTCGGCGCTGTTAAGAAATTCTGCATTTTTCATTACTTTTATAAGCACATATTGTAATTTCATAAGTTTTTCGGATTCAATAAAAAGCAATGACAACCACCAATCATTCCAAAACTGAAGTGTATAAAATAATGCTATTGTAGCAAATGCCGGTTTGGAAATTGGTACGATTATCTTAAAGAATATCTGAAACTCTTTTGCTCCGTCAATTTTTGCCGCCTCTGTTAATGAAAAGGAATTCGATTGAAAAAATCCTTTCATAAGCATGATGTACCAAGGGCTTACAAGAGCAGGTAATATTAACACCCACATCGTATCCTTAAGTTTCAGCCATTGCGTGATTAATATGTAGGAAGCAACCAACCCTCCATTAAAAAGCATAGTAAAAAAAATATAAAAGGATAGTATTTTTCTGTATCGGTAATCTTTTCTTGATAACACATACGCATATGCCGAATCAATATACAGCCCTAAAATCGTACCGATTAATGTTGTTATAATCGTTATTAGATATGAATTTAATAAAACGTCCGGTTTTTTTAAAATCAATTTATATGCGTCTAAAGAAAACTGTTTAGGTAAAACAGAATAGCCGTTTGTCATGATATCATTCTGTGTCTGAAAGGATGAACCTATTACAATCAAAAAAGAATATAAACAAACACCGCATACAAATATTATTATTAAATGGAATATAGCTACTAACGCTTTTTCTGAAAATGGCTGTACACTACCATTATTTTTATTATGATTTCCCATACCGAATCTACCCTTCTTCCCTAATTTAAAACAGAGAGTTTTCCTCATCAACTTTTTTAACAACCGTATTTGTAACGATTACAAGAATGAATCCGACAACCGATTGAAAAAATGCCGACGCGGATGACATTCCTATATCACCCATATCAATCAGCGATCTGTAAACAAATGTATCTATTACATCTGTTGTTTTGTATAAAAGTGATGAATTTAATGTAACATTGTAAAACAAACCGAAATCCCCGTAAAATATTCTGCCTATATTTAATATAGTCAGCATAGTTATCATTGGTTTTAACATTGGTATTGATATATACCACATCTGCCGGATTTTTCCGGCGCCGTCAATTCTTGCGGCCTCATAAAGCTCTCTGTCAATTCCCATAAGCGACGCATAATAAATTAAAACAGTATAACCCATCTGCTTCCATAGGTTCGCCGCAAAAAGTAATGCAGGCCAATATTTTGGTTCACTATACCACATTATCGGCTCTTTGCCGAAGTGAACCAGTATTTTATTAAATAAACCATAATCCATATCGAGTAACGATCGGAATATATACGCAGCAACTACCCAGGATATAAAATATGGTAAAAAGAGTACAGTTTGATATACTTTTACAAAACGTCTGGACATCTCAAAAAGCATTAACGCGAAAGCAACGCCAATGACTATTCCGAAAAATATAAAAACCAAATTATATAGAATTGTATTTTTAGTAGCATTGAGCATGGCATCCCCGATAAATAAGAACTTGAAATTTTCAATCCCTGCCCAAGGACTTTTAAAAAAGCCCAGACTCGCGCGATAATTTTTAAATGGTAAAATCAAACCGTAAATTGGTATATATCTAAAAATAAGCACTATAATTATACCCGGCAAAGCAAATAAAGTAAGCGGTAAATTTTTTACAAAATATCCCCATTCCAAAGAAAGTTTAGATTTATTTGTTTTGATTCCGGCATTATTGTGAGGTGTTACCTTATTCATTTTAAGCTCCATTCCGCCGCCAAAACCGGCGGCACAAAAATTAATCAAATCTCTTACCCTATCCGCCGAAATTTGGCAGAGGGATGATAAGAGCTTAAATTCGGCATCTGCCTGTTTGCAAATATACGCTTTTGCAAACATATGGCAGGCGATTAATTTGGTTAGTTTGAAAGAATATACGGTTTCTTTTCAAACTAGCATATTCCTTCCTATGCAAATTTAACATGTTTTATTGATTTAATTACTTGCTTTTTTAATTTGTTTCCAATCAGAAAGCTGCCTGTTTGCCTCGTTTAAATATTTTTCCATACCCGCTTCTTTAAATTTTCGTAGCATCGTTTGCCTGTACTGTTCAAAATCAGGCATTGAACCTGTTGAAAGTATCGGCTGTATTTCTTTCATTATTGAGGATATCTGAGCCGCCTCCGCTTTGACAGGTTGCATGTTAAACGCAAATCCCAAAATCGATGACGTCTGTGCAATGTCATTTATTTTTCTCATCTCTTTTAATGCTTGCGCAGAATTCCATGGTGAATCCCATTGATCCCAAAGAGGGCCAATCCAGTTATGCCATAAAGCCCATGTTTGTTCATTTCCGCTTTTCGGCAATACCGATTTATTTTCGTCGCTGGTTTTTGATTTAACCGCATAGTTAACTCCTTCAACGCCGTATGCCAACGTATTTGAAAGATTTGGATCCTTCCAAATCAGGTTTAGCATCTGCATTGCTATTTCAGGATTTTTAGAGGTAACGCTGATAGCGTTCATCGCATTTTCTACTGTGCCGGTAATGACACGGGAATATCCGAACAATACTTCAACACACGGGAAACCATAAGCGGCAGATGATTTTGAACCGTCCTCCGTGTAAGCTCCCGCACCTCTTAAAACAGCATATGTACCAAGCTTAGCTTCAGATGTATAGTCTGTTTTTGTTGCAGCATCCTTTGCTATATAACCTTTTTGATAATAATTATATATCGTTCTATATGATTCGATGAATTCCGGAACTTCATACTTAAAATCAAATTTTCCCGTCTCTTCATTGTAAAGCAGGCACGGAATAGAATCATCCGAATATCTTTCAATAAGTTTATCAGAAATACCTCCGGTTCCCATTACTAAAATAGGAATAATCCCTTGTTCATTTTGTTTTATCGTAGCTAAGAACGGTTCCAGATCGGCCAGACCATGTACGTTTTTATAATCAAACTGATATTTATCAACGAATTCTTTTTTTATTGAAATCATAGAAGGTGACGTATATGTATTTTGGCTTGGCACCGCCAAAATCTTATTTTTAATTGTCACTGCTTCAAACGCACGGGGATCTACTTTAGATTTTATATCTTCACCATATTTATCTAGCAAATCATTCAACTCCAAAAAAGACCCTTTTTGAACGTTATTGATAAATTTATTTGACCATGCTGACGTAAAACAAATATCAAACTCTTCCCCGGAAGATACCATTACATTTATTTTATCCTCCCATGCCGCGGTATCAATAAGATGCATCTTTAAGGTGGCGCCAATCTTTTCGTTAAAGGTTTCATTTACCTTGTTTTCAACAATGTCCTGATCGCTCATATTATCGATCGGCTTAGGCATATACCAATGGATTGTCGTGTTTTTTCCTGCTGTCTTCTTAGAATTTGAGCATGAACACATATTAAATACAACCATTACGCAAATAATTAAGCTAATTATTTTCTTTGAATTTAACATTTTCAATTACCTCCTTTATAAATTACCGTCAGTCTTGGTTCTGTATAATTTGTATACATAAATATTTTCGAACATCTTTCCCCATAAGTAATATAATCCATAACGTCGCTTATTTTTGCTCTGCTGCAAATTACACCATTATCACTTTTTTTGCATATATAAATTTGAGATGCTGTTTGAATTTCCAAATCAGCTCTTGTGATTTTACCGGTATATACAGGAAGATTCACACTTGTTATATCAACCGCGTTGCTATTTTTTTCATATGCAAACCCCAGTATGTATCTGTAATCATCTGTATATATTTTTGCTATTGGATTAAACTTGGCCTGTTTTTCATAAACCGGCTGGCTTTCGTCAACTAATATCTGCGCCGCTAAAAGTTTACCGTTTCTGTTGGCGGAATATCTTATAATATCTCCTTCTTCAAGCGTATATGTATTAACATCGGAAGTATTATTTGCCCAAGCCTTGTCAACCATATCTTCATCATCAGTAAATACTTCCGTTTCGCCGTCATAATTATATAACTTCATCTTTGTTATCGGATTTCCTTCCGAATCTATCGATTCCACACGTTTTGATATCAACCCGACTTTTTCACCGTTCGAAAAGTCTCCGGAAGCGGACGTAACATCCGGCACAATTATAATATCTGCCACAAGGTTGTTGTCGCCAATCGAGTATGCTTCTATCGGGTATGTGGAATTATGCTGAAAATAATCTGATGTAACAAATTGATATGCACTATCATCAGCATCTCTTGACAATTTCGGCACTACAAAAACCAACGTACTGCTCGAAATATTAACTCGCCCTCTAAACGACATCTGCCCGCCGTAAAACCCTGCTTTGCCCGTTCCGGGATCTGTTAAAAGCGTGGAATACAGCACGCGGAAACTTTTATCACTTTCTCCGTTTTCCGGAGTAACTGTTAAATAGTTTTTCCCGCTGCTGAGAGGGAAATTGTTATATGGCGTGTCTATATCCGAAATTTCTCCGTTTGAGTTTACTTTATATTCAATCACCTGCGACATTACGGTATCCGTGCCCTTTTTCAGTATATTCAAAAAGGCTTCATAGCTTTGATTATACTGATTGTCAATATTGACAGTTTTGGCTCCATAATAAAATTTCATTTTGCCTTCTGTGCTAAAAATTTTAAACACAATTTTTTCTTCCACGCCTTCATTTGACATCTGGGCGGAAACCATATATCCAATTTTCGTTTCTTCATCCGTTGACTCGCTGAACGCAACAATTTTTTTGTCCTTATTTAATCTGAATATTCCGGATTTACCAACTTTTATGTTTGTTCCATAAAAATAATTTTTATGTACTTCATACTTGACGTTATCGATTGTAATGGATTCAAAGGAATTATCGTTTAATGATTCTATTTCCTTAATCTTACCTCTTGCCACTTCTCTGCTTACAATAATATCAACAATAACTCCGTCCATACTTTTTGCGACGGACAGAACATCCCATTGTTTCAGACTGTCAAATTTCAATTTTTCACCGGTGGTATCTGTAATCTTAACATGGTTATTGCTGTTTGAAATATTCAATTCTATTGTTTTTGAAGAATCATATTTATCATAAATTATGTCATTATCCTTGTCTATGCTTTGCACAACATAGCTTTCAAAACTTTTTATAAAAACAACATCATATTGATTATCATCATCGTTATCAATTAACGTAACCCATCCATTCGCTGGAACCATATCCGCGTCAGTGTAATTTGATAACGCCCTGCCGTTAAAAATCATATAATAGGTCAGCGGTACTGAAACACTGCATTTTTTCCCGCTGTCATAATATTTATAAGTTTTATTTTCAAAAGAGATTATATCTTCCGCATTAATTCTTTTTAAATTGTTTTTATCAAGAACTTTTATATGTAAAATTTCATTTTCCGATAGTTTTGTATAAAACTCTATTTTATAACCAAGTAGATTTGTATAATCACCTTGAACATCATATGATATTCCATCAATTTCTATAGTGTTTCTCGGTAAATATTTATTTTTTATTAAATCCGTGTCTTCGGTAGCGGTTACAATTCCGGTTATCTTTTTTAATTTTAGAATATCTGTTAATATATTTGAATTTTTTACGACCGCGTATTTTTCCCCGTTCCCCAAGCCTGTCTGTTTCATAAAATCAATATCAAGCGCATTCACAAACATTTTTGTTAATTCATCAAAAGTTATCGGATAGCCTCTAAATCCCTTAATATTATCCAATAAACCTATTTCACTCGCGATTGATATAAAGCCGGTTGCAGAGTTGTCTTTGACCAATGGCTTATAACCTAAAGCCTGAACGAAGCTTTTAACTGCGTCCTCATAAGTGATATATTCGTCAGGCTTGAATGTACAGTCAGCGAATCCCTGCAGAATATTCACCGCCGCCGCTGTATTTATATAGCCTATATATTTATTGTCTTTTGAAACATCTGTAAATTCTGATGATTCCGTTTTACTTTCACCAAGCTCACGATAACCAAAAGTAGTTAATATTATTTTCGCAAATTCAGCCCTTGTAATTGTTGTCGTTATATTGCAGCTTTGATTTTCAGGAATAATTCCAATGTCCTGCAATAGCTTTACTCTGTCGGCAAACGTTGATTTATCCTGCGCTGTATAAACACCGCTGCCGGCATAAACATTCAGGCCTGACAGTAACACGGCAAATAAAACAATAAATACAATTAAGCTTCTTATCTTATTCATTCATTTCCCCCCAATACTTCGTTCAGAGCTTGTATCAGACGGTATAAAACAACTGCCGCCTGAGCCCTGTCGGAATTCTCCTTAGGTGCAAATATGCCTTCCCCTTTTCCTAAAATTATTCCTTTGTCATTCATAAACGCTATTCCTTGCTTTGCATAAGATGAAATTTGGTCAGCATCGTTAAAATCAAGTTTATGATCTTCGTTTGTTATTCCTGAATTTTTATAAACAGCCGCTCTGTAAGCGATTACCGCCATGTCCTCTCTTGTAATTACCGCACCCACGCCGAATTCATTGCCGCTTATCCCGTTTATTATCCCCGCTTTAACAGCACTTGAAATATAAACATAATACCATTCTTTATCTGAAACATCCCCAAAATCAGAAACAGCATTGTTATCTAATAAATTCAAACCTAAAACCAAAAGTTTAACAAATTCCTCTCTTGTAATCTTATCTCCCGGATTAAAATGCTCCTTATCTTTGCCGGATACAATTCCCTTTTTATAAAGAGATTTTATGCTTTGGGCAGCCCATTCATATTGATTTAAATCTACAAACGGCATTACGTCAGTTGTATTTGCGTTATTCGATAAATCAATTGAATACGAGGCTTTTGCGCCACCGCCGCCACCTCCTGAACCTCCGTTTTTTACGGGATTATTTTCGATTGTTTGCCTTTCTTCAATAAGCGCTTCAAAATTTTCTTTAATCCGTGACAACTCACTGTATGTTTCATTTTTCATTTTAAGGTATACTTCCTCAGGAGATTTTAAAGCGTTACATTTTTTTATACCATCAGAAATTCCTAAAATTATTTGATTTGTTTCTAATATATTTTTAACATTTTCCCACCCGTTTAATAAGTTTATCGCCTGTAAAATGCTGTGCTTTTCAAATGCTGCACGCAGTACGTTTTTACTGTATATATCAGAGTCTATTAATTTTCCGATAACGGCATTCTGAATTGTGCTGTTCATTTTATATGTTGAATATGCTGTAGATTTAGTTAAAGCAAATATACTGTCATTTGATTCCAGAATTTTTGCCATTTCTGCCGTATCAGTCTCAATGTTTAAATATACCAAAGCGACGCATTCTTCAAGCTGTGACGATAAATCGTCCACCGAAGTTATTTCAATATTTTTAGTGAGAATTTTATAAAAGAGATCAAGATTTTCCCCTTTTGCAACAAAATTTTCATATGCCGTGCTTTCCAAATTCATCTTTTTATAATTTCCCTCAATCAAAGACTTCATCAGACTCGAATCGTTCGTTTTCTTTGCATTATTTATGCTGGATAATACGCCGGTTATATACTCGCTTCCATAAAAATTGAATGTTTTTTTATATATATTATCCTTGCCGGTTTCACCTATTTCTAAAGTAAATTCACCGGTTTTGCCATTTGATAGATTGGCATTAAATTCAAACTCCCCGCTGGAATTTGTTTCCTTTTGATCTTGAAAAGCAAAAATATCCATCATTGAGAGTGGGGATTCAGAAAATAATTCATCCGCTTTTTTCCCGGGATTTAATATCTGAATTGTAACCTCTGTCACATATGCATGAGGTAATTTTCCTTTTATAATGACATTATCACCATCAAATTCTATATTACACGTAATAGAATTACCTGCATAAACCGTCGGAATCATTGTCATACAAAGAGATATTACGACAAGCCATAGGCTGATATGCCTTAAACTTCGCTTCATTTATTTTTCCCCTCCCATGTATCTGACATTTTTAAACGAATATAATCAATTATTATATTTCCTTTACCGGTAGTCGGTTTAAATTTAAAACCTATCAGCTTACCTTTCCATAACGGATTGCTTTGTGGCGTAATTTCATACCTTTCGCCTGCTGAATCGTCTTTAACGGTATCAAATGTAAAGCACTGTTCATCCGACCAATTTGGGTTTGCATCCGTAATAAAATATAATTCTGCCTTATCGCTGCCTGTCTGATTGGCATATTTTATATATATACTGCTTATATCCGCCGTGTTAATTGCAAGGTTTCCGTTTGAAAACATCTCAGGCTCAGGACCGACTATCGTAGAAAAAAGGTTTCCGTCTTTAACGCTGACATTTCCGATTTCTTTATTAAGAGTCCAGCCTTCAGGGAATCCGTTCGTATCAAATTCCCAAGATACTATATTGTCAAAAACGGTAGTATGCGGAGAATTATCATCCATATCCATATCTAAAATATCCGACGGCTTGCTTACCACAGGCTCTCCCTCAAATCGTATGTAATCTATTTTAATATTTCCGATATCGGTTGTCGGGTCAAAACGAATCTTCAATATTTTATTTTTCCATGACTCAACTTTTGAAGTATCAATATTATACTCCGTTACTTTGCTGTCATTAGGAGTAAGCTTAATTCCAAAAGCCTTTGACTCATTGACCGTACCATCTTTATCAGTTTTAAAATATATCCTCCCTTCCGAGCTCGGCGTAGCGTTTTGCATTCCTATACAGATATTTTTTACCGCAGACGCATCTAAATTTATTTCATCAGGTGAAGTCATAATAGGATCTGTTCCCGTTGTTTTTAAACTTAAAAATCCATTTGATACATTGATAGAAGCGCACTGTCCATTAAAAGCCCAGCCCTCAAGATCTCCGTCGGAATCGAACTCCGCAGCATATAATTTTTCTCTTTTTGGAAGTTCAATCTTCTTATTCCCGTAATTTATCGAACCTGTTGTGGAAATGAACAGCGTATCCTTGTCAACATCCCAATCCGCTTTCACATCCAACACGTCGGTGACAAAACTGAGCGGAACGTAAGTTTTATCTTCTATGACAACCGCGCTTCGGTCAAGCACAATTTGTTTACCGTCCTTATATGCTTTTGCATCTCCGATAGGCAGCCTTATCAGCTTGCCATTCCTTAATATATTCACTGTATTGTTTCTTCCGTCCCAATCAATCTTAGCTTCTATAGCATTTAATACAACTTTTAGCGGCAACATTGTTCTATTCTCTATCGTAATAGGTTTAGTATTTAAAGCCGAAATATTTGAATTAACATTCAATCTTGTACCCGTTATCTCTTTATGCGGCTCACCTAAAAGTTCAATTGAATCAATATAGAATTTACCTTCTTGTTTAATCGCCACCGCAGGGTCTATTCTCAATTGCTTAAGCGTACCTTTCCATGTTGAACAATTCCATGTTTCCAAATAATAATCAGTAAATTCAGTATCATTTATATTCATTTTAAATTTTACAGTTTTATTTTCACCCCAGGCGGCGTCTTTATCGGTTGTAAAAAACAGTTCGGCGTCCCCGTTAGGCGAAGCATTTTTCATTTTTATTTTAATATAAGTAACATCCGAAATATCGACGCCAAGATTATCGCTTGACTTCATTTGAGGATCTTTCCCTGTAATCTCCCCTTCGATTGCGCCGTTATATGCTGTCAGATTGCCTATATCCCCGCCGGCGCCCCATCCTTCTTTATTTGCGTCAAAATACCAGCCTGCTTTAACCTCTGTCGGTATATCCGGCTTTTCACCTTTGCTTATTGAATTTACTTTTCTGTCCGCAGGATAAAGATTATTAAACCTATTTTTCTGATTATCAGTCGGAGTAACGTCGATGTCCGTATGGTCTGTATTACCGCCAACAAACACATCTCTTATAGCATCCAGATATCCAAAGCCATATAATTCCGAAGGCATTATAAAATGTCCTTCTCCATACTCATTCCATGAATTGCACATTACCATTTGCTTTTCCAATCCGCTATTTTTCAGAGCAGGTACATAATCCTCCTTGATCCATTTTCCCAAGTTTTTAAAATCCTCCGGCTTTGCGTAAGAGCCTGCTCCGCCTCCCCAAGCCGATACATCATAGCCCATTGTCATGCACGGGATAATATTAATATTTAGATTAGCGTCAACTTCCTTTTTCCAATTCAGCATTGAGGTTTCCTGTCTTTTGACATCGCCGCTCCCGAAATTATATGTATATCTATAATCAAACCCGATATTGCCGCCGCTCCCTGCCGTTGTAATTAAAATCGGGTTGCCAACATTTGCCTCAATACATTTTTGCCTTAGCAGTGCAAGCGCTGCTTTTGCGCCCTCCTCGCCTCCGAATGCCGTTACAAAAACATTGTAATTGTATATTCCAATCACAGGTCTGTTGTTAAGTTTGAAATATCTGCTGTCTTTTAAGTAATATTCAATCCAGTAAGGTATGATATTATTTTCAAAATCATACGGAGCGTTTGACGACCCTGCCGCGGAATTTTCCCACAAAATCATAAAATCAAGCATATTGCTGTATTTCGCGTAAAAATACGCGTCATTTATCGACCATCCGCCGTATGAATCCTTTATAGGTTCGTCTTTTGGGGCAACAGGCTGATACCAGCACTGCATCATATAATTTATACCATGCTCAACCATGTACTTTATTTCCCAGTCGGCAAGTTCCGGGCTGTTCTCATCATAAAACCCAAGATAAGGCTTTCTCTTCGGGTCTGAGTTTATCCAATCCCAGCCAAGATGGTTTCCTTCCTTCCAAAGCGGACAAGTTTGCATTCCCACAGCATAATCCGTAGATTGGGCCTTTTGCGGCGCCGGAACATAATCGTCCGGCTCATCTGCTTTCGGATATAACAATATATCGTCAAAGAGTGCCGACGCGCCGTCTGCCTTTAAAGTAATGGTATTTATCTCGCTAAACGCACTTAAAGCTATATTTTCCTGTTTGAGCTTGCCGTTTAAATATAATCTTGCGGTAGATGATGGTAAATCAAACTCTATTTTCAAATGATACCACAAATTTTCCAAATAATCATAAAACGGAATATCCGTACCGGACACATTATAGCATAGGCTTCCATTGCTTGTGCTAACGCTTAATAATCCTCCTTTACTGTTTTGCAGTAAAATATTTACTCCGTCCGATTTTTCCGGAATCAGGAACTTACACTCAAATACCATGCTTCTGTTTTGCGGGTCAATGATTTTTTGAAGTGCCGCTTCACCGTTTGTTCCGTCTAATTTTAGGCTGTAAATATCAGGCTGGCTTCTTGAGCCCGTTTGATATACTAAAGCGCTTCCTCCGTTTGAAATTACCTCCCAGTCGTCGGGAATTGCGGCGGTTGAAGAAATAAACCTCTCATTAACCTTATATCCGCGATATATTTTCACCTCAGGAAAATACATTTCACACTTTGCTAAGTCTCCTGTGTTTAAATCGAAATTATCTATACTTTCCACCGGACTTAGCATTGCTTTACCCTCAGCCGCTAATTTTCCGTTGATATAAACGCTGACCGTTTTTGACTCCATATGAATGATTGCCTTTATACCATAATCCTTATCCGTTTCACACTCGGACAGGAAAACCGCGCCTCCCTCCGGCTGCTGCAAATACAAACCGCCGTTATCGGTAATAATTTTCATCCCGTCATTGTACCCTTTTGACATACTCCATGAAATGCCATCCGCATATGCAACAAATTTAATTCTGTATTCCAGAACCAGATCCCCGAAAGTAACGCTCTCGAATTTTCTGTTCATTTCTACCGGAAGTTCACTGCTGTTATCAATAATCTTAAAATTTCCTTGATGGTAGCTTTGTGCAAAGCTTCCTCCAGCGTCACGTATATCCCAACCGGAAGGTCTAAGCTTATTGGTTGAAATATTTCCTTCTTTATACACAAACAGAAAATTTTCATCTACCAGATATTTTACTTCCTGTGTATCACCTGACGCTTTTGCCGAAACCTCCTGCTCACTGCTTACCGTATCGGCATATATCGGAGATATACCCATCAAACTTATTATCATTGAAAGCGATATATTTATTAATAATAATCTTTTAAATAAATTCACACGAAAGACCCCATTTCTATATTACTATTTCGATTTATTCATAGGCGCTGATTTCTTTCACAATCGGTCTTATATTATCGAATTTTTCCCATAAAAATGCCTTTAAGCAATAATTTCCGTCACTCAGGTCGGGGACGGTAAGCTTCGCCGTGAGCGGCAGCATCTGAATGCTTCCCGCTCCAATTTCCTGCTTGGCAAACTGCGAGTCAATCATCTTATTATCCTTATAAAGCGCAATAATAACCACGGCAGAACCATTGACATCGGAATTATTTTTGAGATTATATACATCCGCTGTTATTTCACCAGGCTTTAAGGTTTTGCCTGTAATTTCTTTCATAGACGCTGTGCCATAATTTTCATAGATACCAAACGATTCAACGGAATATTTTGTCGTGGTAAAAAATGTTGATATTGTTTCCGGAACGATTCTTCCGAAGGTATCCACAAGATTTGTTGTAATTGTGTACCCCGTTTCTCTTTTCAATGTTTCATTTAAAATAATAGAAAATTTGTGAGGGTCTTCGCTATCTGGCAATATGCTTTTTATCGCAACAGAATTATCATCGAAATCTTTTACCGAAATATTTGAGGCAGTCAGCTTTGCGGTATCAATACCGTAGCTGAAAACCATATTGAGTTCAGAATTCACAGGGACGTCTCTTTGCCCGCTCACAGGATAACTTTTAAGCAACAATGCCGCAGGGTTTAGTTCAATTATTTTAAAATCCTTCAAATAAAAATTCCCCGCGTTTAAAGCCCGTAGAATGATTGAATACTCGGTCGAAAACTGATATCCTGCCTGTACTGTGTATGTATAATGGCAATTTACAAAATCATCTGCGCCGGCTGTTGCAATCTCGTCAATATCATTTATACCAGTATCATACAAATAATAAGCGGCTACCTGCACAGTTTTTAAATTCGGAGTGCTGGCGTCCATCTTTATTTTAAAAGAAATATCATATGTAGTATTCTCTTTAAGTATATTTTTAAAATCCAGCATACCATTTGCTTCGGCAGTATATTTAGTTGACCCGTCATTTTCAGTTGACTTACTGACTTTATTCATAACAAACGCAGAATTAACAATATTATTGTTCAAATCCGCAATTACAACGCGCTCTTTATCTATCGTTGTAAAACTGATTGTTTTAGTTAATGATTTTCCCATCATATTTTTTATATTACTGAGCAAAACGCTGTAATAAGTTGAATATACTAAATTTTTAAACTTTATTGTAATATAGTTTTTATTTAAATCACTGGTCACAATCTTGTCAATCAAGTCTGTCCTGCCGTTTACAGTAATATTTGAGGTGTTTATTGTTGTAAAATCTAAATCGGAATCATATTCAACAACCAAATCCGAATTTAGTTCAACATTATATTCGCCACTTGCAGGAACTGAGCTTAAAATAACCGGAACATTTTTTTCTAAAGTATTAAAATTTAATGTGTAATCACTCAGCTTTTGACCCCATATGTCTTTTAAACCTGTAAGCAGCAATGTATAATTGCTTTTTTCGGCAAGTTCATTGATAAAGCTGATTGAATATGAACCATCCGGCTGTTTTGTTATTGAACTTATATTATCGGACGAACCGTTTAATTTGTAATTAGCTGTATTGGTGATTGTGCCTTCATCCATATCTGTATTAAAGCTGACATAAACAGAAGAAGAAACACTCATTTCTCCGTTATTTACCGGAACGCTCTGGGTTACAACAGGTTTTTCCACCTCATAAACCTCAATATTATCTATAAGATATTTGCTAAATACTGATTCAGACATTCCGGCAGCAATTGATTTACTGCATCCGAACATAAAAAAATTATATGTATTGCTGCCATTTAAAGGATAAGTATAAACTATTTGAACATGCTGATAAGTATTAAGTGATGAATCTAAAACAACGCCGGTATTTATAGTACCCTCATGCCAATTTGTTGAACCAGTAGTGTTTGTATAATACGGCGCCAGCAAACAGGATGCTCGTGTATTATAATCCGTTCCGCCGCTATTGTACGGCAGAAGTTTTATATATGCCGAAAAAGCATAACTATGACCGGCTACCATTTTATTTTTGAATGAGTTAAAATAAAACCATGCGGGGGATGTTGACATTGCAACCTGCATTGCATAATTGCTGCCATTATATCCTCCGGAAACCGCAACACTTGATGAACCTCCGTTATTTGCGCAATCCCCCAACGAGCCCGTTTCAAAATATGCGCTAGCTTTAAGCGTTCCGCTATTCGCCGATAAAACAAGCGGTGTATAACACAAAAAAAGCGATACGGCAAGAAATACTCCGATTACCCGTTTAATATCATTATTTATCATTCAAAATCCTCCCCATATTTTATAGCTTATATGCTGAAACTTTATATCATCCTTTATAGTACAGCATAATTATAATATAAAAAACAGCACAAAAAAATGTAGTTAACTCATTTTTTTGTGCTTATCTCACAAGTTCTTTAGTCTAAACTAAAAGGCAGCTTAATTATAACTTCTGTAAAGACGCCCTCTTCACTTATTATATCAAGACCGTATTCGCTGCCGTAATTAAGCTTGATTCTCCTGTTTATATTTACCAAACCCACGCCGTCTTTATCGTTGTACAACTTATAATCTTCATTCATAAGCTCCATAATACGCATATACTTTTTCTTTTCAATTCCCCTGCCATTATCATGCACGGAAATCTTTAATATATTTCCATCAATATGCCCTGTTATTCTCAACAAACCCATGTGAGGGTTAGAAACCAAACCGTATTTGAAGGAATTTTCTACGATAGGCTGAATAATCATCTTTATTATTTTTACTTCCATTACTTCTTTTGCTATGTCTATATCAACTGAAAACTTATCCGGATATCTTACATACATAATATCCAAATATTTTTCAATTACATCAATTTCTTCCTTGACAAGGCAGTATGTATTATTTTGCAGCGTATATCTCATTATACATGCAATGGCAGTTGAAATTTCCACAATATCAGGCACATCGTTTATTAAAGCAATCGTTCTGATACATTCCAACGTATTATATATAAAATGCGGATTAACCTGATTCTGCAAAGCAGCCATTAATGCTTCCTTTTCACTTAGAGAAATTTCATACAAACGCTGCTGATTCCAAACAATTTCCCTTGTGTTGTTTTTAAGCTTATCAAGCATTTCGTTGATTTGCCCGGATATAAAACCAATTTCATAGCCTACATTGATTTGAAGCAGTTCCTGTTTCGCGGATATATTATAGTTTGCCATATATTCGGCTATTTTCTTAATGGGATTTGTAATATTTTTACTCAATAGTTTTTGCATTACTATCATAAAAAATACAATAATAATAGTTTCAATCACCATCAACAACTGAACTATTTTCAAAAAATATTCTGTTTCGCTTTCGTTCAAAACTCCTCTGACCGTCCACGGAGTATCCTGAATAACTATCTCTTGTACTATTTTATCTTTATAAAATAAATCGTTATTTTCCGCTGTCAGCAAAGGTATTTCTTTCTGTTTATCACTAAGCGTAAGGTTTAACTTATTAAACTGTTCTGTTTGCTGCCTAAGCCTGTCCATATTCACTTTAGTACAAACAACAACCGTTCCAATACGTTTTGACGTCAGCGTATCAAACTCATGCACTGTAACAGGGACAAAACATGTCATATAAGTTTCATTGTACATATTTCTCTCAAGTAAAAAAAAATCATAGTTATAATTATCACTAAATTTCTCCGATGTTTTATACTGATTATAGGAGTTAGTCAATTGTTCATATTCATCCGTTATTAAATTATTGGAAAAACTAAATAATTTGTCATTATTATCGAACATAATCATATAAATTATATCCACATTATATTCCTGAATATTTGAAATATAATTTACTATTTCTGATTTCAAAATTCTTTTTTGATCATCGGAATTTGCCATTAAAAAATTTTTCGGATAAGCTTTACTTATTATGCTGGATTGAACCTTGTTTAGCAAATTAATTTTTTCTTTTACCGTCAAATTAATTTGCGAAACAATATTGTTTACATTTCGAACCCTCTGCTTTTCAATATACATAGCCAAATATGCAAATAATAAGATTTGCATAACAAAAATTATAAATACAATAATAGCTACAATGCTGTTAATTTTAACTCTTATACTTTTATAATTCTTCATTATATCACCCGCTATAATTAACGCTTGATTTATATTTATAAGGAGTTACGCCAAAGCAGCTTTTAAATACCTTATTAAAATAGTAGTAATCTTCATATCCGATTTTTCTTGCAATGTCATCAACGCTCAGATCGCTGTTTTTCAAAAGCTCAGACGCTTTTTTCATACGAATTTGTGTAATATAATCTGAAAAATTGCAATTAAAATACTTTTTGAACAAATGGCAGCAATAGTTTGAGTTTAACTTAAACTTTTCCGAAAGCTCTCCTAAATAAAGCCTATCCATATAATTATTATGAATAAATATAATCATATTTTTAAATCTTACATTTTCAATATCCCTTAGAATATCCTGATCAAATTCATTTTCTGTATCATCTTGTTCGTCCGCTTCATAAACTCCGTTTTTTACATCTAATGCTTTTTTCAGCCTTTTTAAAATATCGTTTGCGTTATTTTGCATAATTGGTTTTAAACAATAATCAAATACGTCATATTTTATTGCATCCTGAGCATATGTAAAATCTGCATATCCGCTGACGACTACAAATTCAGCGCTTACTTTTTTTCGTCTTAGATATTTTATTAAATCAAGACCTGTTACAACATCCATTTTTATATCAGTAAATACTACATCCGGTTTCAATTTCAAAATTTCTTCAATTGCTTCAGTTGAATCTGTTGTATCACCGATAACTTCAAAACCATACTCATTCCATAAAAATGTTTTTTTAATTCCGATTAATGCTAATTGTTCATCATCAACCAAATATACTTTATACATATACATACCCCATATATTTTTATTGTATAATACCATGAGATTATTCTATCATTATAAAATCGGAATGTCAAGTTGATAAACACGGAAGGATATTATTGCCTAAAAACATTTTTCTCCTATTTAAAGCTTCATTTCCTGATGCAAATCTGCCGATTTATAAATTGCGTCCATCATTTTCGCTGTGATGATAGTTGTATCAATATGAGAAGGCAGCTTTATATTATTTTCTATACATTCAATAAATGCGTCAATTTCATTTTGGAACATATTATCTGAATTAATAGTATATAATGTCTCCGTAAGCATACCGTTTTGGCTGCCATATTTGATGAAGTCGGCTCCGTACTGCAAGCGTATTCCGGCTTTGGTTCCCATAAAATCAATATACATTTCATTTTTTCCTATGTTCTGCGCCCATGCGCCGTTAAACGTAATTATTGGCCCTTTGGTACGTATTATTCCTGTGATTGCATCCTCAACATCATAAATGCCGTCTGCCTTCGGAGGACCCGCCCACATATCTTTATAGGTATAAGAATTTAAATCTTTACCCAATTCACAAAACGCCTCACTGCTAACTGTAACAGGCATCGGATCTCCACAGCAATACATAACAATATCAAGAAAGTGAACACCCCAGTCAATTAAAACTCCGCCGCCTGCTATGCTTTTTGTTGTAAATGCGCCGCCAAGCCCCGGAATCGACCTGTGTGAACGAAAACTAACATAAACCTGATATATATCGCCCAGTTCCCCGCTGTCTATCAGCTCTTTCAGTTTGTTTACACCGCTGTTAAATCTGTTTACCACACCAATATTTAATACTTTATTATATTGCGCCTGCGCCTTTTGCATTTCCAGCGCTTCTTCATATGTACGGGCGGCAGGTTTTTCACATAAAACATGTTTGCCATATCTCAAAGCGTCAATTGTAATTATGCTATGACAATTATTTGGCGTACATACTGATATGGCGTCAATATCCGGATCTTGAAGCGCTGTCATATAATTCTCAATTGCAATGCCGCAACCGTATTGTTTTACTGCCGCCTCTGCCCTCTCCAAAATAATGTCACAAAAATATATAATTTCCGCGTTGTCATTTGCCATATACGAAGGTATATGAGCATGATTTGCAATGGTTCCACAGCCAATCACAGCCACTTTGATTTTTCTCATTATAATCTCTCCTGTCTTATACATTATAATGCAAGTATAATATAAAATATAAACAGAAAAAATGCACTAAATTCATTTTTTTGTATTTAACTCATTTTCGATCCAGTTAAATACAACGCCTACCGGAACAGTGTGAGAATCCGAAAGGCCATGTCTTTACTTGGCGGACAGTAAACTGTTGATGAAATTGCGGGAAAACTGCCCTCCGAATATAGGAAAAACCTGCAGTTTAGTATGTATGAAAAGAAAACGGATTTCACACATTTTTAATGCAAATATCCCTCGTACTGTATAACTACAATACGAGGGACTAAATGATCTACCCCCAATTTTTGGTCCAAGTTCATTTTTTGTCATGACCCCCCCAACTATTGACCAAGAACCCAATTGATTAACCATTCGAAGCTGACACGTTTCAAACTCCATTTCTTTCAAATCTCTGAATTTCTTTTCCAAATCTGAGCCAATACCAATAAATACACCTAATTTCAAAACTGCCAGAAATATTTCTCCCGATCAGTTAAGCTCAAATGCGAACAGAACCGAAAGTTTCATATATTTGCATTGCGTAAGCAGCATGGTGGTATCGCTTATATCTTTTGTTTTGATATAATCCCTTATATCCTCCATACTTCCCCCGTAAACCTTGTTTTTCTTTTTGTTATATATAATAATCTTAACCCCGGAGGAGTTATAAACACGGCTGTTATCCAAATTAATCACATTATCATAAAGGACTCTGAGGCATCCGTTTCCGGTGCTGTAGGCTCTGCCCCACGCGACATGGTATATATACAAATAACCATTAATGTAGCTATAATTTACAGGCACAACCGAGCCATTATCCAGATACAAAGTAAATCTTTGCGTAATTGAGTTAATATATCCCTGTGATTCCGAAAAGGTTACTACATCGCCTACCTTTAAGTCTTCATTTTTGAGCATATTGCCGTTTTTGTCCTTGATAACCGCTTTTTCATCAAGATAATACTGTTTTTTCCCTTCTGTACCCATAAGAGTAATTCTGCGGATTGCCTGATCATCATAATAAATCCCCACATTCTCCGAGATCATACACATAGGAATGGTAATATCTTCTTCTCCCTTGGTGTTTTTGTAGCAGATAACCAGATTGGTAACGGATGAGTCGTCCAGATTATAGGGTAGGATATTATAGCTTGAATCATCGCTGAAGGCAGTGTAATTTGTCCATTTATATCCGGCGGCATTATCCGCGTCCACATTGTTTGACGTATCTATCGGGACAATCAGAACAGACGCTTTTTCCGAAAGCATTAGCTTTTCCTGAAAAACACGCAAATTATAATACATCGTTCCGCTGATTGCATTTTCCGGATAGAGCGATTCCTCCTTTGTTTCCCCTTCGCCGAGGCGTCCCGTGTCAATATAATTTACCTCGCCGTCCTCATTTGTTTTATACATAATCATACGCGGCGCTACATATCCCTTGTCTGTTCCGCTTTCGTCCTGATTAAGCCAATCAAATATTTTTTTCTGACTTTTTATTGTATTACCGTCTATATCCACCTTTTCGGCGCAGGTTAAATCTTTCCAGCTTGAGGCTTCTTTATCAAACACCTTTAACTGAACACTTTCAAGTCCGTTTCCGTATCCGGCTTTTGTTAAATACGCGCACTTTCCCTGAATTAAGGAATTATCCGCCGCATCCGCCCACGCGATATTCCCGTAATAATCAATATAAAAATTTGCCGTAACAGCCGGTTTTATATCTATGCCAAGCGCAAGCGTTCGCGCTCTTTCATAGTCCTTGGAAACCTTATATACCTGATTATCAATTGTGTAATTTCCGTCCGCGTCATATTCCGAAATTGTGCCGTAAACCTGTTTCCTTGATATTAATATCTCAATATCCGACGCATTTTCGGAATCAACATAGCGTATGCCGTTAAGTATATCATAAGCGTCGGAAGCAACAAGAAGGACATCCTCCTCGCGAAGCTGTGATATATCCGAGACTTTCCCTTCCAGCCTGAAACTGATATGCTGTACGCTTTCATCAAGCTTTAAAGGGTGCTGATAAGACTTATCATATATGATGGATTCATTTGTATCAACCGAGCTGACAACATACGTTATATATGAACTGACAATGATCGTTTCCGCAATATCATTTCCGTCACTGTCTATTAAACTTATCCGCCCTATTTCCGGTTTAAGCTCGCCAAGAGTATATTCCGCGCGGTATGTACCGTTATAAATAACATTGACAACATCAGAATAACGAACTTTTTTACGTTTTATTCCGTTGTCATATGTAACCGAATTGTTATTTACGCTGATAATATCATCGTCCTTGATTTCATACACCATGTTATCATCCGTGGGTTTTGCCCATAAAACAGTGGGCAGTGTTTTTTCATCATCCCTGTAATAAACTTCCAACCGCTGACCTATATATTCATCAAGCCCGTCAACACCGCTGCAATATTCCGTTTCATCAAGGCGGATATACCCTTTGCTAAGCGGTTTATTTTTGTCCAGCCCCGTCCGCTCGGTTGCGGTAATCGTCCCCTTTGTTTTATATATATCATGATATACGCTTAGCATATTCTGTTTCTTGACGCTTTCTTTTTGAATGATATCACCGTAGGAAACCGCTTGCATAAGGTCGGCGCAGGTAGTATTCCACATAAGCTTAGCAAGCTCGCCTTTTTTAATTTTATCCCCCGAAGAAAAAGAAATCCCCGATATAATCCCCTTGCTCTGCGCAAGGCTGATATACGCAATCCCGTCTTTTTCCTGTGCGTCATAACCCAGCGCCGATACCATTGCGTGTATCGCCACCTCAAATGTAACCGTTTCATCCGGTCTGAAAAAATGCTCGTTTTCAACCGGTATGTTGTCCAGTTTTGTAACATATGATATATATGACGCATATTCATTATTTGCCGGTACATCATAGAAATTACTTACATCATTGATACCGTTCCGCGGTAATCTGTATAAATAGCACAAATACTTAGCAAGCTCTTTTCTTGTAACAAACTCTTCAGTACTAAAATCCTTATCGAGTAAAATATTAAGAGAAATCAGTTTTGAAACCTCTTCATCATAGCTTCCGGATTCTGCGTTAACATTAACAGCAAGCAAAGATAACATTATCGCAGCAGTCAAAGTAATTGTGATAAATCTTTTTAGTAGTTTCATTGCCTTATCCCCCTTTATTTACTGCGCAATAAATACAAAATTTTTGCGGTTTCCGCTCTTGTGGCAAAGGACAGCGGTTCAAATTTGTTTGCATCAGTGCCGCTGACAATTCCTGATTTCACCAGAGCGGCTACTGCCTGATAAGCATATGCTGAAATTTCAGAATTATCCGAGAAGTCAAGCTCTCCGCCTTCAAGCGTTGTTCCCTTTAGCTTCGCTGCCCTGAACGCCATTGTAGCCAAATCCTGCCTTGTAACATTCTTTCCTGTGCCAAAATTATTTTCCTCTATACCGTTTACGATTCCGCCGGAAAAGGCTTTCTTAATCCACGGATAATACCATGCGTTTGCAGGAACATCGTCAAAATCAGGCGAAGCCGTCTCATCCTTTATATCAAACGCGCCGCACAGCATTTTCACAAATTCCTCACGCGTAACATATGCGTACGGCCTGAATTCACCATTGCCGAAGCCGGATACAACGCCGTCTTTTTGAAGTCCTTCTATGGCTTCCTTTGCCCATTTATATCCATCCAGATCGGCAAACGAGGCTGTATTATCCACGCTTTGGCTCTGCTCTGTGTCTGCGTATGCCGCGGGATAGCTCACGCCTCCGCTCTTTCCTCCGGAAGAACCGCTGCCTGTTGAATGCGACGTGTTCTTTTCCTTATACAGGCTGTCAATAACCGCTTTATAGTCATCGTAAATATCAGCAACGCTTTCATATTTGCTGCGGCTTAGATACATGCCTTTACATACGCTTTCAATTGATACCGCGCTAAGCTTTTTCCGGTAATCACTGCCAAGCGCAAAGCTGTCGCCAAATAAGCTCAGGTAATCCTCATAGTAATTCCAGTATTCCGCCTGTTTAAACGATATAAGCGGCATTTGCTCCGCCAGCAGCGCGTTAAGCTTCTCTGGTGTTGTCGTATCCGCCGTTAATATCTGTCCGCTTATTATCTTCTTAACATTTGTTTTTAATGAATTAAACCTTACATCCGTGCCAAGCTTTTCATAATTTTTACCTATAAATTCCGTTACCTCATCAGCTTTCTCAATGGAATTTAAAATTATTAAATATTCAACACTATAAAATACTTTATTAAACTGCTCAATTGACGCATAACCATTTTCCGGGCGAATCTCTATCATTACCCTTGCAAGCTCCTGCCTGTCAAAGCCGTTGCTCGCATAATATGCGGGGGTAAGCTCAAATATATCCATGGCATCCTCAATGCAGCTGATAAAATTCTGTGATTCTTGCTGCGTATAGCTATTTAGTTTGTTCAAAGCTATCGCACGGTCATTGGGATTGTAATACTGAAAATTAATACATATTGTGCTGCCGCTTGTGGGGGTAATAAAAGCATTGTATTCACCCGTTTCATATTGCGAGGGCAATTTCATTACGGCGCTGAACCTGCCGTTTTCCGTAACAGCCTGTGCCATTGCGATAACATTCGCGCCCATGCCGCTTTCCGTCAGCTGATCGTTGTTTACATCATGCTTTGTTATCATTATTCCCATGTATTCAAAGCCATCCTTATCTGACTCTCCGGTTACAGTAATTCCGCCTGTAATCTTATCACAGTTTACTGAAAACACATCTGAACTAATCGCTTGTGAGGGAATATATATCAAAATCAATATAGCAGTTATGATGAGTGTAATAAAATGTTTATTTTTCATATGCCCTCCCCGTACGCTGTTAAAAAAGCGCCTATGCGTACATAATAATCAACCGAATTGCTGTTTTTCGTTCCCGCGACCTTTACAGAAAGCGTATGCGCGCCGCTGCCCAGCCCATCTGCCAGTATGAATCCTGCCGCGTGCTCAAACTCCATGCTGTGTTCGTCAAACACAGATAATGTCTGATATTTTCCGCCGTCAACCGACCATAGAATATCTCCGCAGTCGTAAGATTTTTGCAGATACAGCCCTATCATGCTTCCCGTAAAGCTGAATGTCATTTCAGCGCCCGGAATATTACTTTCAATATACTGTGTCAGACACGATCCGGACAGCCTGCTGTTTTCCAGCCGCCAGTTTTTATCCGTTACCGCTTTATCCGCGTTTTTCAGCCCGCCTGTAAACGCTTTCTCCGACATACTCCGTCCAAGTCCGCTGCTTTCATAATTCTCCGCGCAGGAAAAGCCTTTATTTATGAATTGAATAATACTGTCCGCATATACTGCCGCACCGCTGCTGTTAGGATTTGAAACCGGGTTCATATAATCAGAAAAGCTTTTCCCCTTTGCTGTATATTTTTGATATAATATTTTCCCGATGTTGATTGATGGGATATGATAGTTCGCCGCAATCTTGTCATACTCTGAAATAATATCCGGCGTCACACCGCTTTCATATTTGTCCGCTATCGCTTTGTTCAGCGAATATAAAAACACAATATCAATATCCGGCTTTAATGCTTTCAGGCTGCGGACGGTTGATTCTATATAAACCGCAAGATTTTCCTGCCCGATGTCATTCTGCGCAAAATCCACAAATACCAGATCCACACCCTTTTCAATCATATCCTCCGCACCCCGGAAGGAACCGAGCAGCGCGCCTGCGCCGCTTACATTGGCGTCCGCAACGGAAATCTCGCAATCATTAAACCGTGAGCTGAACCATTGATTGATCAGCGTCTGCATACTTACGGTATACGGGTCAACCGTACCGCCTCTTTCCGGATTGGAACCCCTTAAATAGCCTATTGTCAGTTTTTTATTTTTCTGCAGGCATGCCGCGCTGTAATTCAGCCCGCTGTTTTCAGGTTTTGTCACGGATAATGTGTTTTTCTCCGGCAGCCATTCGCCCGTGCAGCCTAATTTTTCCGCCAGCGTCTTCGCGCTCCAGTACAGCTTTTCGTTTTCTATGTACGGACATATGTCTGTAATAGATACAATCCCGTTTGCGCCTATACATCTCATCCCCGCCTGCAGCTCCACCTCATTCAATCCGCGAACCGCTTTCATTTTCCGATTTTCACTGTCATATATACAATAACCGTTCAGCGCCTGCGTAAGCTCCTGAACCGCGCATACGACGGTATCATTTTTCAGCACGGCTGTTGTAATATTTTTTATTTCTCCGTTTACAATAATTCTCAGGCTGTTGTCAAGGTTTTCAGGGATATTTACCGTTTCCGCAAAAGCGGGAACGGCAGTTTCAGTATCAACTACAGAAAAATCATCCAGATAATACGATTTAACATTATTTGTTAATAAATAAACCCATACTTCTTCACTGTCCTGACCGGAATAAAATACATATTCACCGCTGATTTTACCCCAATCGGAGCCTACTATTGCCGAATATACAGGTATTTCATACGAGCCGTCGCCTCTCATGACAATAAAACGAAAATCCGCCGCTTCTCCCAAGGTTTTTACATATGCCGAAAGCTCGTACTTTTCGCAGTTTTTCAACGTAAGCTTTTGAGCGGCATAGCCTGTATAGTCCTCCGTTGTAATGAGCGCTGACGCATATGAGTTGTTGTATCCCATGTCTTCGACTCTGGTAATTGCGGCTTTATTTGTAATCCATCCCTCTGTGTCCATATCAAAGCCCTTGTTGGAAACCATTTCCCCTTTTTTAAACTCGGTATCACGATAATTACCTGCTCCATCGCTTGTAATACTTACATCATCGATGTAATAAGCGCATGGCTTTTCACCGCTTCCTATACGAACATAAAAATCCGCGCCGCCGGTTTTGTTCGAGCCTGTATAAACATAGTCAAAAGCCAGTTCAACCCACTCCCCGGTATTTACCGTTGTGCCGCCTGCAAAAATTTCCCAGCGCGGTTCACCTGATATTCCAAAGCTTGAATGGTCTAAAATTACGCACGCTTCGCTTTTCTCCGCTCCGTTTTCACCTTTTATCAGCTTTACCCATAACAACACATGATATGATACGCCCTTTTGAAAATTATATGTATACGGCGCTCTCCCCCACATGGACGTAACCACCATTTTTCCGCTGGCAACACCGCTATGCGCCGTTTCCTCCGAGCGTGAAAATGTTCCGCTAAAATAATTCCAGCCGGATATATTCTCTTCAAATCCCGGGTTTTTACATAGATTTTTGCTTCCTGCCGCGTCTACATAAATTGAACTGAACAATCCGATAATCAGAATTAATATAAGATTGAACGCCATTCGCTTTTTTTGGCTCAAGGTTTTTATCATTGCTTTTCCTCCAAAGTTACCGTATTATTTTTACCGGTTGTAATATTGGCGAGCATTCCTTATCCCATATGAACATACAAACCTTATCTGCATTATCCTCTGTTGTAACTGAATTGCTTATAAATCTGTTTGCCATGTCATTGGAATATAATGTCATCGGCTTTACCGAAGCTGATAAAAGCGTATCGCCTTCATATGCCGCAACAATTACATTCCCTGTAATATCCTCACCCGATGTGTTGAGATAATGTATTACGCCGCAAAGCTCGCCGCTTGCCGCATCGTCCAGCGCCGTATCCATACTGTTTGCCAAGCTTATATAACTTGAATTTACAGTAAAGCTTCCGCCGCTTTCTACAATACCGGAGCGAACCGCCGGCATATATACTCCGCCGTATGTATACGGTCTGATTTCAAGCTGAACAGGTATTCCTTCATAACCGGTCGCATTATTGAGAACCGGCAAACTGCCGCTCATATTAATATAGCCTGACTTTACCGCCGACCACACGCCGTCCTCCTTGGCAAGATAACGGTACATAAGCGCATAGCCGCAGCCGCTTTCCGTCTGATATGACGGTAAATATCTATTACTTAGCGAAACGTCGTATACTCTTGCGTCATCCTCATCAACCGGCACAAGCGATAAATGCTTAATATGATATACGCTCGGGCTTTCCCCCTGCACATCGGCATATACGTAAATGCCGCCTGTTTCATCAAATGTCACCGTATCGCATACCGTCATTGTATTTGAACCGTTTATCACCGTGCCTTCGCCGATTACTATATCCCCGGCGCATACCTGCAGGCTTACGCTCTGTGCCGAATCATTTTCAATTTCAGCGCAAAGGGAGTATGTCGTTCCCGCCGTAACCGCCACATATTGCCTTAAGCAGTCGGTAACATTGTTTTGTACTATTTTTGCGCCGTATACCCCGTCCGCTATCGCCTGACCGCTTCCGTTCATGCTCCAGCCGTCCAGGCTGCCTGCAAAATTCGGGTTTACGACGCCGTTTGCGCTGCCGGACGTGTACATTTCAACCCCGTCCACATAATAAGGATAAAAACTATCATTGGCAAACGTTCCCATCCCCAGTTCAAGAATGTTGCCGTAATTTGCGGCATTTTCCTGTGTCCATGTAAATGTATAGCTTCTTGTTACCCAGTCGTTTGATTCTATATACCCCGAATTTCCGCATATTGGAGTATCTCTGTAATATATGTAAACAAATGGTAATAATTGTGCATACGCAGCGCTTTGATAATCTGTTGTGTCAATCTTTATTTTCGCACTGATGGTATATGTGCCTCCGGTTTCAAGATAAACCGTCTGCCTTAAATGGCCAAAGCCGTAGGTTAAGCCGCTCACATAGCACGAGCTGCCCGACTGAGCGTATGAGCATGTATTCGTACTTGTTACGCTATTGGCGTAACGGCCGTGCCAACCAAACGTGCCCTGTTCAAAGGAACCGTTGACCAGCGACGGCATATTGACATTTTCCACCCTTATGCTGTCCATATCATATACATATGCAGGATTAAAGGATACCTCAGCGCCGCCGCTCAGCTGTTTTACCATAAGCATCAGCTTAGGATTCTGCTGTGCGCCCAGCTTCACATAGGACACTACCTGATTCCAGCCTGCTTTCAGCTTGTGATATTCAGAATCCTTGTACCAGTATTTCCCTGAGTCCTGAAAATAATAATGCAAAACCAGTCCGCTGCTGGATACCGCGTCGCACATGTTTTCAATATAAAAACGGCAGGACGCGTCGCCGGTGTAGGGCATAAGCGAGCCATTTTCCATATAACCCTCCACATATACGTTTGCGGAAATTTTATACCACTGGTCTGCAGCTATATTCATTTGTGCTTTTGCATACGAGTTATAGGAATTATACGCATGCGAAACCTTCAAGCTGCCCGCGCTGCCGTCGGTAATTGCCGTGTTATGCTCCAAAGTAACGTTTTCACCCGCATTCCAGCCGTTCATACTTTCTTCCAGCATACCGTTTGCAATGCAGTTTGTATCCGTTTCCGCATTAATTTCACTAAAACTTTTATCAGGGTTTGCTTCAACCGCGTTTATATTGTCAACGCTGTAGCTAAGCGGAATTTGGGTTCCCGACTCATCCCTTACAAGCAGAGCCAGATTTGCCGTAAACGCTTCAATATTATCAAAACCGCCGCTTATTGTAACATATTTTTTTACCGTAACTGTGTCTGTTCCTGTTAAAACCTCCCCGATTGTACGATACCAGTTCCATTCGCTCATTTCATAGGTCACCATGCCGTCCACCGTAACAGGCTCGGGAGTTACAGCGGTATTATACGGCGATCGTATATCAAAATATACCGTCGGCGCTGCCCCGTTTGGCAGCGAATCCAGTTTTACCTCCGCGCTTAACTCATATTCCTTATCCTTCACCCACGAAAGCGCCGCTCCATATACCATTGACGAATTATTATCCGTCTGTGTAAATTCTGCGCATTGATCTGTTGAATTATAACTTAGAGTTCCTCCCTCATATGCGTTCCATCCGCTTGTGCTTTGTGAAAAGCCGCTGTTTGCTATAAGTGCGCCCTGATCAAAATATGCTGTGTAATTTGCCGCCGGCAATTTCAGTCCGCCTATTGCGCATCCGAGATTATCCGTTCTTATACTGATTTGCAGCTGTTCAGGCTGCGTGTAGCTTATAACGGAGCATATCTCTTCAAATGCACGGTATACGCTTATCTTCGTTCCCCCGACGATAGAAATAAACGATATATAAATGCGGTTAACACATCCGGCTGCAAGACCGTCATTTGTCCAATAAAGTCTTGCGTCATTTTCATAAATTTCGGTATTATTTCCGTCAAATACTACGGCATACTTAATGCCGCCGCCGTCTTTTGCCTCAAAGCTCAATACTTCGCTTTCGCATGACGGTATCACCATCAGCTTTACTGTTTTGCCATACACATCCTCATTAAAAGCAGCGCTGCCGCCGCTGTCCATTGCCAGATCCTCAGCCGTGACTCTTACTGTTCCGCCTGTTCTTGTCATATCCGAATCCAGAATCAGCCTCCCCGCGTCCGTTGCCGGCTGTGTGCCGGAAACGCCGACACTATCTGCAATTTGCTGTACCCACGTTGGCCATGCGCCTTCGGTATAAAAGTTATTGCGGCAGATGACCGCCCCGTCTGTATTACGGTTATAGGTATAAGAAAATGTATTGTAATAGTTATCTTCGATTATATTATTGCTTGCATCGTACGCACCTGAAAACCAGTAAGCGCTTGTGTCCGTTACACCTGCCTGATTAATCACATTGTCATGTACATACCAGTATTTTGAACCGTTGTCAAGATAAATAGCACCGCTGCCATCGCCCTGATACATTCTTTCCATGTAATTATAGGATATTTCGTTATAGATACCTTTTGCGCCCTCCGCAATATCTGTAGCACCCAGCACATATACGGCTCCGCCGTCCAGACACTCCTTCATAATATCATGAATATGGTTATACTGTATCTTTACATTGGTTGTTACGCTCGTGCTTTGATACGCCCATCCCCATCCGATATCAAAACCGTTGAACGGCAGATTATATAATTCGTTGTTTTGGAAGCTGCCATTCTTGATATACATTGCGCTTATACCGCTTGACGAGCGGTAATCTACTCCAATATCATGTACCGTGTTACCGCTTACGGTAACGTTTGAAACCGCGTCAGCCGATGATAAGTCCGCAATCTCGCCGAAATTCATTCCGTTGCCCGATATATCATGAAATTCACTGCCGGTAACCTGAATATTATCAGAGCCGGTGCTTACATGCAGACCAGTGATACCCATATGTGAAAACTCACATTCATTAAAGGTAATATTGTCTGCGTATGACACCGTCAGTCCGCCTGTGGGCATAGTGTTAGGCACTGTTGTAACCACGTTGTTCTGATTATTTGTAAAGCCTTTGTTTACGCTTGGATAAAGCCAGCTTGAATGTGAAAATATAATATTGTCAAATTTTATATGGCTTGCCTTGGCGGATGAACTGCCCGCTAATGTGATAATATGTTCCAGCTGCGGCGCAACCGCCTCTGCGCTGCTCATATCGGTTCCTGATGCCGGCTTGTAATAAACCATCCCCGCGGTTTTATCAAAATACCACTCGTTTTCGGCGTCCAGAAGCTCATATGCATTTTCCACATACCATACAGAGTCTCCTGACGTAAATGACATATATTCACCATAGCCATTTACCATAGTATCCCATATAATTGGATTAAAGGTAAACGTTGTTCTGCCTCCTCCGGTGCTTACCCCCTGCACCTGACACCGCGGATTGATAAATCTGTATTTAAATACAAAATCCACATCGGTAATATTATTCCATGCCGCCATGCCTGTTCCTGATACCGTGCAGCCTGTATTACCCGAATTTACCGTAATTCCCATGCCGTCCGCGCTTCTTGCGCGAACAGCCCTGTTCCCGTTAATATAAAGCTGTCTGAAATCTGTTAAATCCGTAGTTGCGCAGTAGATATTTTTACTCGAGTCATAAAGCGTCCAGCCGCTTATCAATTTTCCTCCGCTTATAACCGCTTCATTTTCATCCCATTTTTTGTATATAACATCATACCCGTTCGTGCCGCCGTCGCTTTCAGTAAATGCAGCGGTGTTCGTCAGATATTCAGTCCCACGCATATAAACGATGATATCTCCCGTCATATTACTATTGATTTCACGCACCATAAGCCTTGCATCCCGCAAATTATTAAAAGGAGCTGTTCTTGTGCCTGTGCCGTTTGTGGCTCTGCCAAGGTACACATATATTGACTGTTGAATTGGATTCTCCGCCTGTATATATACGGGAACTGTTCCGATGATAAGTATAAGCGATATGATCAATACCAATGACATTCTAGCTGTTTTCATACATCATCTCTCACTTTCTGCTGATTATTTATTGCTGTGTGTAAACTCCGTCATGAGAGGATTTTTTGCCAGTACTCCGGACGGAGTAACACTGCCCTCCCAGAGATAGATTTTAACATATCCGCCTGTTATATTTTCCGGCAGAATTACTGATTGCGTCAGAATTTCTGTTTGCTCCGGGGTTAATACCTGATTTTTCACAGTAATACCGTTTAATGTATTATCGCTATTATAATAACACAATATTGCGACCGCCGCCATTGTTTTACCGGACACATTTTTTACCTCAAGCTGTGATCTGTATTCCGAATTTGCCGCAAAAACCGCATCCGTTAAATCTGTAACCAAAAACGTACCTTTTACCGCCATGGTTTCGCTTTCAACCGAATCACCCCAGAACTGATATTCATTTACCGGCGTAAGCTCCAACTTAATATATTTGCTGTTCCAGTCAAGCTGTGTATACAGCCCCGGTACGCTTCCGCCCACGGCGGTATGCCCTCCGTATGCAACCGTCCAATCGTCGCCGCTTTCGCTTGCTGAAACAAGATAACGGTAGCGCATGGAATATTTTGCAACCGAGTTTATGGAAACAACCGGCGTAGATGAGCTTTTGCCGATTACAAAATCGTCCGGCATATCGACGGATATGATTTTTGTCGTTGTTTCCCCGTCCGATAGAATCTCCTCCATATCGAATCCTTCAAAATAAACAGTCCCCGCGCTTGCATTGTTAATTCTTAAATTAACCGCCGCCGTACTGTCAGTACTGCTCAGCACCTTATTTTCAAGCACAATTCTTGTCCATGTATCACGGCTAAGCGTTGTGGCTGATAAATTTGCCGGTCTAAGCGAGCCTACCTTAATATTCAGATTACCTGTTACCCCTTCGCCCGTCACATCCGTGCCAAGCTTTGCCCACACCGAAATATCGTATGCCTTGCCTGCTTTCACGCTTATATTCTGCCCTACAGTTGTTCCTTCACCTAATAATCCGACCCTTCCAATGATTCCGGAGCTGTCATATGAACCTATGTCCGCTGTATTGTATATAAGCACACCGGGGTTGTTGCCTGTGGTCGTCCAGCCCGTCAGGGCTGTATCTATTCCCGAACCGAATTCACTTCCGTACGCGCCGGTCAAGCTGCTATACGAAAAATACGGATTTTTTATCATATTTGTGTTTTTTGTTAATGACATTTCTGCAATTTCAAAGCTTCTGCCTACGCCTCCGTCAACAAAGAAATCTGTATTCGGATTTGAAATACGAATAAAAAGCATTATATCTCCCGCGATATTCACCGCGCCGACCGGATATTCAATAACCGTGCGGATATGACACCATCTGCCGGTTGTTTCAATCTTTTGAGCACGTGACACTGCATACTTTACGGTATTCCCCTCATATAAATGCTGCGTAAATACTGTCATATAACCGCCTTCTATACCGTCTGTTACTTTATACCAGAATGAAAGCTCGTATGCAACGCCCGGGTCTATGGCAACACATTGCGAAGGCGAAGTACAGCTATATCCGTCGTCTGTTACACACACAACCCGTGATACTTGCGGAAACTCGCCTGCTGCCACAAGCTGTTCCACACCCTCCTGGGCTGCGTTAAAATCACGCATACTATGACGATTGTCAAAATCGGACCAGCCTTCGGAATAGTTGTCCATATTAAAGTTTTTGTTGATTGTTCCGTTTGTTCTCACTACCTTAACCTCATCCAGATAAAAAGAAACATTGTCGCTGCCGCCGGATATTTCAACATAACATTCAGCCGGTTTGTTTATCTCGCTACTCACAAAGCCCTTTGATAGTCCGCTTACATTGTAAGTTACATACCCTTCCATGCTTACCCACTCTTCGGAAGAAAGCGATGCCGCATCGGTTAGCGCGTATTTCTTGCTTATCGAGCCGTTATCATTGATACTGATGATAAGATTTCCTTTCAATCCGCTTACCTTTTGCGCAAGCTTTATTTTTGCGGATACACGATAATATGCGTTACATCTCATGGTAAAGCCTGAATATACGTAGCTTTTCCCTTTGGCAGACTGGCTTATTTCCGCGCTGCCGCTGCTTTTACCGTAGGTATCATTTTTTTCCGCTGTGATTGTAGTCCCGTCCTGCGTATTCCAACCGTCAATCCCATTTTCAAAGAAGCCGTTTTCAATTTGATTTTCATAAATCGCGTCTATACTGTCGCCCTGCGAAGCTTCCGCAGCATTTGCAGGCGATATTCCGCAAACCATCATAACAAGCGCTGCGGTAAACGCCATTACCCGACTTTTTCTCATAATATATTTTCTCCTTTACTGGTAAGCTGTTTTTTAATATTTATTTTTATACGCATAACCGTTTTATGTGCATAAAAATAAATGTCAATTGTACCGGTAGTAACAAGACGGCGCATTCACACACCGTCTTGTTACTGCCGAATACTGTTTCTTTTATTCTGGAATTACCGCAAAGCTTCCCAGCGGTCTTAGTGTTTCAAGGTTTTCCACAAGCATAACCTTTACTCTTGTAGTGCCTGCCGGTATCGCGATTGTGTCTTCGGTTTCATTCGGCACTTCTATCTCCGAACCGGAAGCTGCAAGCGCTACGTCCTTCAAAGCAACCGATTTCAGTACGTTGCCGTTATAGCACGCAAAAACAACTTTCCCCTGCACACCGCCGCCAGTAGTATTGGTATACAGTATTCTTGCGAAAATGCCGTTCGACATTGCCGAAGAGCTTATGCTGCCAAGAGGCGTCAACGTATCCTCCGTATCATAAATTTCAATACCGCTTAATGTAAATGAACCGATGACTGCAACTGTATTTGACCGCGCCGTTGTTCCGAATATGCCGTCATTCGAAACAGGGGTAATCTCTACTTTCACCGGTATACCCATGTAGTCTGCCACGGCTAAGGAAGGCATATCACCGTCAGACGGAATATAACCTGCCGCGATGACTTCCCAAACGCCGTTATATTCAGCCAAATAACGGTATTTTATTATATATGCGCTTTGCCCTAATACTGCAATCGAGGGTTCAAGGCTATTATTTAAAGCAACTGAGCTGACTTTGGTAAATTCTGATTCAATAATAGGAATAATTCTTATATTTCTCACATTGTATGTAGCAAGCGCCGCACCGTTTCTGTCACGCACGTCAGCAAATACAATCGCCTCAAAGGTATCGCCGGCGGAAGCATTGGCATCGTCAAATTTAACGACTCCTCCGACAGTGACCCAGTCTTCGCCGCCGACAGTGACCCAGTCATCCGAATACGCTCTTGTACCTGAAACATTGCTCCACCCATATTTCTCCGAATCAACGGATATTGCCGGAGAATCCGCTTCCAGACACACGCCTGCCACCATACGTCCTATCGTATCTACCGCTGTATTCGCATTTTTCACTTCCGCGGAAATATAATAGCTCTGATTTTTCTTTAGTTCTTTATGCTGAAAAAGTACGCTTGACGTATAACCCTGCGTTACCTTCGCTCCGTTAAAACTGTCATGGGCAACGACGCTTTCCTCTTCATCCGAATACCCGAAGATACCTGCCTTCCAGCCGCTCACATCCGTTTTAAAATCACCATTGTATATAACGTCCGTATCTGTGCCGAGGTTCGCATTATCATACATACTGACTTCATCAATATTAAAGGGTATCAATCCCTCATTTGAAAATATACCTATCTGAATATACGGTTCGGTATAAGTTTCCGCGTTACTCTGCGTCCATGTAAACGTAAGCGACCTTGTCATCCATCCGTTTGAATCGGTCGTCTGAGAATAAATGTACGGCGTGTCCGCATATGTATTGTAAATACCGACGAACGGTCTTGCTCCCGTATAATTCACGCTTGTGTAATCGCTGGTATTCATTTTAATTTTAGCGCTTATTGTATATGTATGATCTGCCATCGGATAAATTTTCTGTCTTACCCCCGCGTAAGACACTGTAAGGCCGGAAGCCAAAAGAGATTTGTTACCGCTGTAAACCGCCGAAGAGTCTGATGATGTGGCTGCGCCAAAACCGTACCAGCCCGCTCCGCCTTCTTCAAATAAATTGTCTTTCACCCCGGCGCTGTTTACCGCCTCAACGCGCACACTGTCAAGATAATAGGTATAAGGGTTCGCCGGCTGCTGATCAACCTGACTATTGACATAATCCCTTACCATCAGCATAAGTCTCGGCGAAACCGCGCTGCCAAGTCTTACATAGGTAACTATATGATTCCAATCTGAATTCAAATGATAGCAATAGTTATCCTTATACCAATACTTTGTATCGCTGAATTTATAATGCAATGAAAATTCGTCGGCGGATACCGCGTCGCCATTGGTTTCAATGTAAAAACGCGCGCTGGCGCCGCTGCCGGAGTAATTATCCACCTTGATATTTGCGGATATTTTATACCACTGACCGCCGAGCATATTATTCATTGTTCCGTATGGATAATTGTTGTATGAACTGGAAGTGACCACCTTCATGCTGCCCACGCTGCCGTCCGTTTCGGAAATGCTTCGTGAAAGCGTTACCGCCTCGCCGACAGACCAGTCGCTTGTGTCGGTTTCAAAACCGCCGTTTGCCATAATGTTATCGCTGTCGGAAATAACATCGTTTATATCGAACGCAGGACTTATTGAAATATCATCAATATAAGATGTGGTATTATTCGTTCCTGAAGCAACCTTGAACAGGAAAGCAACATTTGTGCTTATCGTACCGGCGGTATTACCTGAGTCTGTTACCGTAAATGTTTTTGTATAGGTATGCCAGTCTGTATCAGATACCTGACCCATCTCATACCGATACCAGTAGGTATTGTTGAACGGACCATATGTTCCCGAGACATTGCTGAAGGTAAGTCCGCCTGTCTCGCTGCGGAAATCGACATTAACATTCTTTGTTTCAGCCGTCGCCATTTTAAATGTAAACGATAATGTGTAACTCAGGCCCTTTACAAAAGTTACATTCTCTGTTGTAATCGGCGCCGAATTCATATCTGTCTGAACGAATTTCAGACAGCCTGCCTTCAATCCGCCGGTCATGTCCTCATAGCTTAATGAACCGCCGCCAAAGCTTGACCAGCCGCTAACACCGCCGCTAAAGGCTCCGTTCACGATTACATTGGAATAGTCCACTGCCGCTGCCGGAATAATAAATATTGTAGCAAGCTGCGCAATTACCGTAATTGCAGATAAAATTTTCTTGAACTTCCTCATTTTTTCTTTCCTCCTCATAAATTTACTATAATTAACCGGATTGTCAGCCGGTAAGTTAGTTTAAGTATATTAACGTATACAAACGGTAAACCATTGCACACGCCTCCGCACGCGATGCGAAATCGCCGGAATTTAAGTTGCCGTTATCATCCCCGTTTATAAGCGATATACCATTTGCCCATTTTATATATTTAACCGCCCATCCGCTGATACTGCCGCAGTCGGCAAATCCGCTGATATCCGCTGAGTTTGGATACACACCCTTCGCTTCAATATAAGTGTTTATAAGAATTGACGCAATCTCCTCACGGGTAATCGGATTTTCCGGCAAAACACAGTCGTTTGCAGTCAGGTTATAATCAATCAGATTGTATTTATATGCCGCCATAACGGAATCAAAGTACCATTGCTCCGGCGATACATCGCTGAAATTTACCTTAACTCCATCGCTATTAATATCCAGCAATCTTGCGGCCATAGCAATAAGCTCCGCTCTTGTTATCGTAGCCTCCGGCCGGAAACAGCCCGTTTCATCGCCGCTTACTATACCCTTTTGCTGCAATCGGCTGATATCATTTTTTGCCCAGTGAGAGCCTATATCCGAAAATTCACTGTAAGTTTTTTCTGACGCCGAGATATCGCTCTTTTTCGAAAATACAAAACTGCCCGACTGATTGATACAGCCAAAATATCCGGGAGCTGTTATTCTGCCCTCGCCGTAATCTGCAAAGTCAAACACACTGTAACCGTTAACATTGAAAATCAGCCTTACGCCTCCGTCCTCCATGTTGATTGAACCTATCTGAATGCGGTTTGTGGCGCCGTAATTGATATACTGATTTTTAAGGATTCCGCCTTCGCCAAGCTCACCGTCGATATACCCGAAAAATATTTTTCGCTTACCGCGGTTAAATCGCTGCAGCTCAATGTTATCCTTCTTTAAAGTTACAAGATATACATCCGTTCCGCTGACCGGATTTTCATTGCTGTCATGCATGCCAAAGCAAATTGTAGGCCAGCCGTCGTCAATCGAATTTACGCACATATTAAAATCCAGCAGCTGGTTGCCGTATTTCTTCCCTGCGTAAGCTGCCCAGCCTGAAGGCGTGCTTATCTCTATTGTGTTTCTTCTTTCGTTTTTGACGACATCTGTTGCTTTTCCTGTTTTCCAGCCTTTGGCGTCATTGAAATCGTCGCATATATCAACTACATCAAGCCCCGTCGCATCAAATTTTGAAACGCTCCGCACATTTATAACACGTTCAGCTGAAACGCTTTTCCCTTTATATTCCGCTGTTGAGGTAATTATGCAGTCTCCCCCGCCTGCCGCGGTGATTATACCTTCTTCCGTTACGGTTGCAACACTCGTATCTGAGGAAGAATAGCTTATCCTGCAGTCATTTATTTTACTGTCTAAATTTGATGTGCACTCTACATTTGCCGTATGTGTATCGCCCACAAACATCTTTGCGACCTCATCCGTGAATTTAACTGAATTAATTTCAGTTCCGCTGTACACGGTTATATTTTTTTTGTACTGCTTTCCATCCGATTGCACCGTCACCTCAACATCAGCCCTGCCCGCCTCAACAGCTGTTACTGAATTGACGTTTACCGCAACCTTATCCGGATTGCGTGATTCAAACGACATCTTATATGATGAACTGTCCATATCCTCGCCTAATGCGTTAACGACACGGTATGGAATTGTAATACTTTCACCTATGTTAAGATATAATTCTTTATCAATAATAATCTTGTCAAAGCCTTCTCTTGCAGCGCCGCCGAGTTTCTCCCTGTATTCTTTTTCAATACCTGCGGATTTTATAACGGACATTGCGGTTTCATTCCAGTTACAATCCGGCCGGGCAACAGTATTTTTTTCATGAGACGCAACCGCATCCATGCGGGTTTTCGGCCATGTTGTAAAATTATCCTCAATATAAATATACGACTCCGTTTTTATCCACGAGTATAAACTGAATAGCGAAATCCCCTTCATTTCATCCATAGGCACATCATAAAAGTCAAGTACATTATTTTTAATCTTCCAGTAACTTGAGCCCTCATCCGTATAAATCCCCCCCGGGCCGTTGCAATGCATTGTGTTTTTAATATAATTCCCGCTTATCTCGTTCATATTATCGAGCGTTCCGCCTGTCGCTCCAAGCGCATATATACAACCGCCGTCATATAATCTCTGATTCATGGTGTTATATATATAGTTATTTTTCACTTTTATATTTCGTAAAAGATTGCCCTTGACCAGGTTTCCGTCAAAGCCCCAGTTAACATGAATTCCGCTGTACGGAAGATTTCCAATATCATTATTTGATAAATTTATATCATATACATAACCGAGTGAGACCCCCGCCCCGCCCCTGTAGTAAAAGGAAGTATCATGTATATAATTGTTCGTTATATCATTCTTGTATGTATTGAATCTGTTATCCGTATAATTGAAGCTTCCATTATCAATTGTACGGAAATTTCCCACCGCGACCGCGCTCGCGGCGATATCATAAAACAGGTTGCCTGTAATGGGAGAATTATTCACTCCAGTATCCATTATAAGGCCAAACCCGCCTAAATGCGCAAATTCGCATGAGGTAAAAGAAATATGGTCTGCGTAATTCACCTCTGCCGCGGACGCTTCCCAAGCGTGATTCATATCCACAACAATATTATTCTGTATGTCGTTCCAGCCTCTATTTAAGTCAGCCGTATACAATGCCGTATGATAAAACGAAATACCTTCAAAGGAAATATTGTGTACAGTGTCATCCGGCGTCCCTTCAACTCTGAACAGTGTTTCCAGCGCCGGTGCAATTACCTCCGCCGTGTTCATATTTTCGCCCGCACGGGGCATATAATACACCTTTTTTTCCTGTCTGTTAAAGTAAAACTCACCGGGTTCATCCAAAAGCTCGTAGGCATTTTCAATATACCACGGATAATCTATGTAGTTGCCTGCCAACGATTCATATCTGAAAATTGATTCCCACATTGAACTGCTCATTTTTATATTTACACCGTCATCCGCGGCTTCAGCCGTTTCCCATGCGCAGCGGGGATTACACCAATGCCATGAATATACGCTTTCAATATCCGAAATATTATTCCAGCCAGCGATTTTAGAAATTGTTGTTTTATATCCGCTGTCCGTAAGCAGGGAATTATCTTTATTTAAATAATCATCTTCACTCCTGGCTCTTATGGCGCGTGTACCATTTACATATAATTGCCTTAAATACTCCGTTTCAGTGAGGGGGGCGCGGTAAATATTTTTTCCCTCGTCAAACATACTCCAGTTATCTACAGCTTTACCGCCCGAAATAATCGGTTTTTCACCACCATATGCTTTGTATACTACATTGCAGCCGTTCATGCCCGAATCAAGCGGCGTAAATACCTCTGTTTCATCAAGGAAATAGGTTCCGCCCTTTAAATAAACAACTATATCCCCATTCATTCCCTGATTCAGTTTTCTTACCGCCGCCCTGGCGCTGCCAAGTGTTCTGAACGGATTATTCAGCGTGCCTGTGCCGTCCGTCTTACTGCCGGCGTCAACATACAACTCCGCGAAATATCCGTTCGGCTCCGCAAACGATACTCCGGTACACAGCATCAAAAGCGTTAATATAATACTCGAAATTCTTACAATATTATTATTTAACATAGATTAACTCCAAAATTATTATTTTTTCGCCAGCCAATTATCAATCTGACGCTGTAGTTCACTGATGACATCATCCACACCTGCAATTTTAAGCTTTCCCAGCATTTCCTGATTAAGCGCCTGAGAATCGCCCGTGCCGTTTGATAAGCGTCCTATATATTCAGTGACAGCCGAATTGCAGTTTGCAACCTGAAGCTTAATCGGATCAAGGTCAACACTGAATCCAAGCAGCTTTGAGGTAGCAGCGGTATTATTCATTTCCTTTGTTTCCTCCCAGTTATTCGGGTTCATACCTACCTGAACATATGTATTAAAAACATTCCCCATCACCCAGCTGTTATTTGAGAATTTTGTGTTTTCAACACGCTTAACAGTTTTATCATCCATTTTTATATAGTGCTTACCCTCTATACCGTATACAAGGAGATTCATGATATCCGGATTCATATTAACATACTCAATGAATTTAAGGGCTTCCTTCGGATGCTTGCTTTTCTTATTAATTGCATTCAAGGTGGCGTTAATCCCCTTTGAGCCTAAATATGAGGGCGAAATCCGAATCAGCTTTACAGGATAAGTCAGGTTTTGCTCTATCTCAACCTCCGCACCCGGTTTATAGCATTCCACCGCAAACGGCTCCTGCTCCGGCTTGGTCTTTTTATCCGAGTTCCCGCTGCCGTTTACTGCTTTTATCGTATAGCCTTTTTCTGCCCATGAATTACGAACCTTGATAAGCTCTCGCCATTCATCTGTGTCGAACTGATTAAATACCTTTATATCATTCTTATCGCCGTTGAATGATACGGCGCTGACACGCTCGCTGCCTAAAATTTCATCCACGCCGTAGGCATTGCTAAGGTTCTCCCAGCACAGCTGCACCTGCGCCGTCTGGGGATAGTCTTTTGCAACCGCCGCCATATAGTCTGTCATATCAGTATAGCTCTTCACATTCCTAAGCGTATCACCGTATTTTTCATAGAATACCTCCGGAACGCGTATTGCCGCCGATCGCGCCATAATCTGCTGATTTGGCACACCGTAAATTTTGCCGCCGATACGGGTTCCGCTCCATATGGCGTCAATCATGGAATTTTTCAGATCAGGCGTATCCTCGAGCAGGTCGTCCAATGGCAGAAACGCGCCATTGTAAACATTCGTTACATAATCGTTTAGCCAGTTGGATGTCCAGCAGATGTCGTAGTCCTCGCCGCCCGAAATAATCATCTGCATTTTCTGCTGATACGCCGCCTCGTCTATCGGAATAAACGAAACCGAAAATCCCAGCTTTTCCTTGACCATTTCGCTTGCCTTCTGGTAAACCTCATCATTGCCTTCCTGGCTGGAATTACCGATGAAATACCATGTAAGGTTTACATCGCCGTTGCCGCTTTGAGCCTTCTTGCTCTCCCCGCATCCTGCCGGTAATGTGCAAAGCATTGCGGCAGCAGTAATAATTGCTAATGTTTTTTTGATTGCTTTCATAGCTTTTATTCTTCCTTTCTTTCAATGTTTATGTTAACTTAACCTTTTACAGCTCCAACCGTAACACCGCGGGCAAAATATTTCTGTAGGATGCAAAATACAAAAAGCATAGGCCCCGCTGCCAGCACACAGGTTGCCATACGCAAGCTCTGCTTTGGTAGTTCTCCGGAAACGAACTGCCCCGAATTTCTTGCCAGATTAAAAAATTCTATACGCCCCAATAGCGCCTGAAGCAGATATTGCAATGAATACAACCTTGTGTCTGTAATATAAAGCATGTTGTTATACCAATCATTCCAGTATCCGAGCGCAACCGTCAGCGCCACAGTTGTAAGCCCCGCAGTATTCAGCGGCATCACCAACTTATAATATATATGGAATTCGGATGCTCCCTCCATTTTTGCCGCTTCGACAAGCGACTCAGGCATACTATGAAAATAAGTTCTCAGCAGAAAAATATTCCATCCGCTGACTGCCATTGGAAGTATGATGGCAAGGAGTGAATTTTTCAAATTAAGGTAGCGCGTAATCAGTATGTAAGTGGGTACCAGTCCGCCGGAAAACAGCATTGTAAAGTAAATCATAAATGAGAAAATTCTTTTGAATATAAATTTTTCCCGTGTCAAAGCATAAGCGAACTGTCCCGAAATCATAACACCCAGAAATGTACCGCACAAGGTTACGACAGTGGTTGTGCCATATGCTCTCATGATTGACAATGGATTGCTAAATATTATCCTATATGCTTCCACACTGAATATGGAAGGTATAATTCCAAATCCGTTTTCCTTGATTGCGCTCTCCGCCGTAAAGGAGCTTGATATAATTGTTAAAAGCGGAATTACGCATATTACCGCATATATTGCAAATAAAATTATTGAGAAACCATTTATTATTTTTTCCTCTCTTGTATTCATGTTATCCCCCCTAAAACAGTGCGTTCTCACTGCTAAATTTTTTAACTGCAGCATTTGTTATAATCACCAGTATCAGCCCTACCGCAGACTGTATAAGACCGACTGCTCCGGCCACTCCGGCGCTGCCCGCACTGGTCAGCGTTCTAAATGTATAAGTTTCAATAACATCTGTAACGGATCTTATCGCCCCTGAATTTTGGGGTATCTGATAGAACAGACCAAAATCAGAATTAAAAATTGCACCGATTCCCATAATCAGCAAAATAATTATAGTGGGTACTATCATCGGTACTGTGATGTACCTGTATGAACGAAGCGTACTGCATCCATCAAGCTTTGCCGATTCATATAGAGATTCGTCAATATTCAGTATGGCAACAAAGTACAATAGAGTGTTATATCCGATTCCCTTCCACATTTGAAAAAACCATAGTATAAATGGCCAGTATTTAGGTTCATCATACCAAGAAATACGTTCATGCCCCAGCTTTACAAGTAGTCCATTCAAAATACCGTCCTGATAGCTTAAAAACATCAGCGAAACATACGCCACAACAACCCATGACAGAAAGAACGGCTGAAACATGGCGTTCTGAAAAACGCTGACAAGACCCTTATTCCTTATATTTGACAAAAGGATTGCCAGAAATATCGCTATTGCCTGTCCTGTGATTATGAACAGCAGATTGTAACACAAGGCATTGCGTATAACTATTTTCGCATCCATTGACATGAAAAAGAATTTAAAATTATCCAGTCCCACCCAACTGCTGCCAAAAATCCCCGAGTCATACCTGTAATCCTTAAAAGCAATAATTACCCCAAAAATAGGAATGTACTTAAAAATAATTACCATTAAAAGCGCAGGGAGTGTTAAAAGAAACCATTGTCTTTGATCTGTTATGCTAGCGCCGTTCAAGCTCCCCTTTTTCTTCACCGGCTGCTTTGCCCGTTTTAAAATGTGTTCCAACATCTTGATTTTCACCTTTTTCCAATAAATTAAGAATTCGTTTTCTATCTTAATTATAGATTTTTATTGATTGAAAGTAAATATCGAAAATGAATTTGAATATAAGATTTGAATTATACGTGATAAATACAGCCTTATAGCACAAAAAAGCCAATTAGCCATACCTATTTGTATGTAAATTGGCTTTTCATATTTAATAGTTTATCTTTTTTGCATTTCTGTAATGCTCCGGAGTATCATTATATTTCTTTTTAAAATTCTGACCGAAGTGGCTTGCATGAGTATAGCCTGTCATTTCCGCTATCTTACTTACCGGATAATCCTTTTCAATCAGCAATTTAGCAGCGAGCTCCAGTCTATAGTTGTAAATATATTCACGTACTGTCTGATGATACGCAGGTTTAAATAATCGGTCCAGCAAATTTACCGATATGCCCACATGCGCCGCTACAAGCTCTTTACTCAGCAGCGGATTTTCCGCTTCGTCATGTATGAAGCGGGTCGCCATCTGAAGCACCCGTACCTGTTGGTTCTTTTTATTTTCATTGATAATTATAATAATTCCGTCAAACAGTAAATGAAGCCTGTCGAGAAGCTCCTGATACGCAATTGATTTTTGTTCTAATCGCAAGCAAATTTCATCTATTTTCATTCTGAAACTGTACAAATGTTCGTTTCTTTCATTATCTGAATAATATTTGCGCAGCCCGTGCAGCAGTTGTATAAAGAATATCATGCAAACTCCGGGATTCAGCATTTTCAAGCTTAAATCATCAGCTAAAACAGCCGTAGCGCCGCACGCGTCCAGATTATCAAGTTTAAGTATAATCATATCAAGATAACCATGCACATCAAAGCTGATACGGCAATTCTCCGGATTGATAGCGGAGAGATGTAAAACGCACCCGCCGCCGTGATAAAATACATGTTCTGATAAACTGCGCAGCCGTCTTAATGTAAACGGTATATCCTGCACATCGTTTTGCGGTATTCCAATAAATGCCGAAAAACCAGTCTCCAGATTTTTTATAATAATAGCCTGTGTCTTTTGGATACATTCAACTAACTTTTCTTCCGAACCGGGCTCCAGTGAATATAAAATAATGATTTCATCTCCACCCAATTCCTCAATTTCGTAATTTTTTTCCGCCAGTAATTCCGACAATACATTGATTATCGCGTACCTGAAAGCGGATTGTTCACTTTTTGTAACCTGACTGCAGAAATTTTCGTAACCGTCTATTTTAAGTATTGCTGTAATAAATGCAGAATTCTGCTTGATTTTCAAGCTTTCAAACTGCTCTGGAATAACATTCCCCGGATTATTTGCCAAATCGTACAGTATACTCTTTTTTGCTCTGTGGTTGCTCTTTAAAAGCATCCTCTTTAAATCGGTCAGTGATGAGTTAAATTGAACGAATATAAACAAAAGCCATTTAATTCCAAAAGAAAAGCTGAATACGATAAGCAACACAAATACAATCAGAAGTCCTATGATAATCCATATAATATGATCCATCTGCCCCCATATTTCGCTGTACGCAATAATATTACAGTAAATTAGCCTATTTGCCCTGTAATACACTACAATAGAGTTTTTATCCTTAAACTTATGTATGGTTTCATCCGCTTTCGTATCCTGCGATAAAATCTTTTGTATGTAATAATTATATTTTTGTTCTTCCTCAGCGTCATTGCTCGGACTAATCAGTAATTTACCCTGCTCATTTGCAACGCAATTTTTTCTGTTGTTATCTTTTGCATTAAAACGGAAATAATTCGTATGATAATTTAAAATAATCATACGGTTGTCCGCTTCATACGGATGTATAATGAACGTATATATATTTCTTCCTTCCATTTTTCTTAAAATAAAAGGACTGCCAGCCTTATCCTCATTTAATATTTCAGGAAGCTGAGGATCCTTTTCAAAGCTGTCAGCTTTATATACATTGTATCGTCCGTCAACATACAAATTTCCTTTTTCCGCATCGTATATGTATATTGACATCAGATAAACATCCGTACTTTTGTAATAGCTAAGCCGGTTTGCAAGCTCATCAACCTTTTCAGGATATAGCTGCAGTACATTCTTTGTTACATCCTCAAGATATATTTGTGATGCAATTTTTTGATTGCTCAGGCATTTTCTGTTAATATCATCAACATAATCATTTATTTCACTTGTTGTATAGTCAATATGAGTGTCAATCAGACTATTTACTGCTACGAAATCTGATATTATGGTAAAAAATATAATCAATTGCGCTACCGCCACAGCAGTGATTACAGTTATTTTTCTTATGTGGTTTATGTTATGATTCACGTTCTTACCTCCATCTTTTCCATAATACCGACACATGTATTCAGTATATTACAGTACAGTATTATTATAAAGCATGTGATATAAAAAGTAAATATCAAAAATGGATTTTAATAGAAAAAATAAAATAATTTATGCAGTATTACATTCATAATTGTTACATATAGTTACCATTACTTCAACCAAATAATACGTTACTTTTAAATTAAAAATTTGTTTTGTTCAATGCGTTATACTTATGTTCTCCCATTGCGTGATACGGAAGCAGTTCCACATTTGACGGCGGATACTGCTTCAAAAAATCATCAATCTTTGTAAATTCCTGCAAATCATCATTAAACCCGCCTATAACCGGCACACGAACATATACTTTGGCGTGCTTTATTAGATATATATAATTTTTCAAAATCAAAGCATTATCCACACCCGTACCATTTATATGCAAGTCACTGTCCATACACTTTATATCATAGAGAAACAAGTCCGTATATGGCAAAACCTTCTCAAACCATTCTAAAGGAACGTTTCCTGCAGTATCCACCGCTGTATGTATCCCATTACTTTTGCATAGCTTCAAAAATTTCATCAAAAACTCGGTTTGCAGCATACATTCGCCGCCGGAACAGGTTACGCCGCCTCCCGACGCGTCATAAAACGCCTTATCCTTTATAATTTTTTCAAAAACCTCAGCCACACTGTATTCCCTGCCGCATATTTTTCTGGCGTCATTCGGACATACCATAGCGCAGCGGCCGCAAAGAATACATGGCTTGTTTTCGCAAACCTCTGTGCATTTACCGCAGCTCAGGCATTTATTTTTGAAAATCATCAGCTGTTGTTTTGGGCTTATTCCCTCGGGATTGTGGCACCATTTACACCTTAAATTACAACCTTTGAAAAAAACAGTTGTGCGGATTCCCGGGCCGTCTACAAACGACCCGCTTATAATATCAAAAATCATCGCCTTATCAAAGTGTGGCATTTTTATCTCCTCCGTCCGCAACGACAGTGTGCCCGCATATAATTTCTCCAAAACCTATCGCTGTTCTCTTAATAATCTCATCCTGCAAATCCTCGTTAAGAGAAACAAAATAATCTGAAAATCCCGATACCCTTACACGCAAACTTTTATACTGCTGCGGCGTTACCTTAGCCTTCTTTAAATCTTCCTTAGAAACATATGTCAGCTGAAAATGCAGACCGCCCAACCCGAAATACGTTTCCAGCATTTTTGCAGTTTTCTCAAAGTTCTCTTCATCTGTTACAAGCTTTTCGTCAAGCAGAATATTTGTAACTGTAGGACCGCATAAAACAGCGTGTTCGTCCGCCTGCGCTACTGATACCAGCAATGCCGTTAAACCTTCGCGGTCTTTTCCTTCGCTTTGACCTATACCGAAGGAGAGCGCATCCCCGTTGTATCTCCCGTCCGGCGTCGCCGCTGTTCTTTCACCGAACCATTTATGGTGTTGGTTATAGCCGATCAGATTCCCCACAAGATATCTGTAGCCAAACAAGTTGGTTTTCCCCTTTAAATAATGATATATACTGTTAATAAACCGCCTTGCAATATCGTCAGATAAAGAATCATGATTGCCGAAAAAACGGCCTTTTTTCAGAATCATTGTATGAAGCTCATCATAGCCCTCCCAGTTATTTTTCAAGGCGTCAAGAAGCTGCTGCATTGTAGCCCGTTTTTCATCATATACAAATTGCTGAATCATCGTCAAAGAATCTATCACATTCGTCATCCCCATAATGTCAATCCCTGCAATCGCTAAGTCAGATCCTCCCTGCGTAACGCTTTTTGCGTTTTCAATACACCCCTTTATGAAAATGCTGCTGATTATATTTGTATCTTTTGAGCGGGCATCATTGAATTTATCCTCATACACCAGTATTTCAGCCATATCCTTGTATAATTCACGTTCGTACAATTGATAGAATTCCTCAAAATCCTTACACGCCGCGGTTTCATCTGAACAATAATAAAGCGTGTTTGTAAGTGACCTCGCAATATTCTCCTGTGCGCTCCCCATCCAGATTCCGCCCTGCAAAGCAAGCTCATTGCAGCCGACCATCGTGTAGTTCACAGCTTCCTCATAGCTTAATCCGACAATTTCCATCAGCGCTTTTATTCGAGGCTCATCGCTGACAAACGCAATACGTTTATTTTTGTCTTTCCGCTCGCAATCCAACATAAACCGGAACACCTCAAACGGCGTTTTTTTCGTCCAGCGCAGGCTGATTTGCGGAATATATGTTGGAAGCTCCATCAGCGCCTCCACGATCAGTCTTGATAAATCGTTAAACCCATCCTCTCCCTGCGGCGTGTACCCTCCGATGCAGAAATGGCTTTCGCCGCCTCGCGTAAAACGGTCGCTGTTTCTGGATGTGTGAGCCTGTAATCTAAGAAATAATTCCTGTAATAATTCCTTTGCCTCATCCTGTGTGATTTTACCGCCGTCAATATCTTTGCGGTAAAACGGATATAAATATCTGTCAATTGTTCCGATGCTGTCAGGCAGGAACGAAAAACAGAAATAAACGCAGAGTACAGCTTCATAAAAGCTTTCAGCAGGCTTTTCCGGCACTTTCATAAGCGTCGCGGATAACTCTTCAAACCGTTTTTTGCGTTGAATATCCTTCGTCAGCATTGCTTTTTCCGCTGCGGCTTTCGAGCATTTATGCGCCCAGCCTATGATACCGCCGCAAACCATTTTCATTGCGTCTAAAAATTCTGTCTCCGCCTTTTCCGAATGGCGCTTTCTTGAGTCTTCTATACGCGCCATAATACCGCTAATACCATCTTTGATAACATAATCAAAATTTGCCGTTGAATGCTGCCATTCAAAGGTTACAAGATTATGCAGCGGTTTGTTATAGAAATTATTACATAATTCTCCAAAATGCTTATGCCCGATACGTGTGAAAACATCGCCCTCCACAGAGCCGTCAAAGCGCAAATGTCCTGTCATATGGCAATCATCATGAATGACAGGTTCCTGATTTTGCATATATACGCACAGATGTTTTGCCGACCTCGTTACATCCGGCAGAAATAAATCCTCCCTGTCATATTCTGTTGTTTTAATTTCCGGATAAAGCCTGCCTTCCATCACGGCTTGTGTAAGTTTATTTATTCTTTCAGTCATATAATACCCGCTCCTTATTAATTATTAGATGATCATATTATAAATCGAATCCGCCGTTAAGTAAATATAATATATAACTTTTTTATAATATATGATACAAAATATTGACAATTCCATAAATCTATGATATGATCAGAATTGTATATAAGATTTTAAAAGGAGTTTTAAAAATGCGCCTGTTTTCTGATAATCATCCGCACATAACACAAATTTATAATATCGTGGTGTATTACTCCGAAAATGAATTTCACGGTAAAAGATTTATAGAATATAACGGCTATACAATCTTTTATGAACTTATTTATTTTCTAGGCGGAGAAAATATAACAACCTTTAACGGAAAGCAAATTCACAATAAGGAAAATAATATCGAATATCTTCCAAAAGGCATAAAAGGTGCAAAATATACTGTTGACAGGCAAAAACACGGGCACTGCATTGATATATATTTTGATACGGATATGCCGCTTTCAGCGGAGGCGCTTTCGCAACAGAACGTCAATCCGAAACTAAGGCATTTATTTGAACGCATTGAGCAAATTTGGAAGAAAAAAAAACCAGGCAGCTATGCCCGTTGTATGTCAATCATGTATGAAATTATTGCCGTTTTACAGGAAACGGAATATGCTCCTTCTCAGAAAACTAAAAAAATCGAAAAATCCATAAGATACTTGGAAGACAATTGTTTTAAACACGATTTCAGCTACAAAACCCTTGCCGGGCTTTCAGATTTAAGTTATTCGTATTTCAAACAGATTTTTATTGCAAAATACGGAGTTCCTCCTTCAAAATATATTTCAAATTTGAAAATTAATTATGCTGTTGAACTTCTGCTTACAGGACGTTTTTCCATATCACAGATTGCAGAGCTTACCGGTTTTGAAAATGTGTACTATTTCAGCTCTTTTTTTAAAAAAGAGACGGGTGTTTCACCGAAAATATATTTGAGAGATTTGATGCAATAATTTTTTTAAATTATGATTCATACTAAGTCTAATTTAAAAGTTGAGTATCTATCCAATTTCTTAGAGTAATAGATTTTATGCTGCTTTTATTAGCACAAGCGTCAATGCCTTTCTCATGATATTTTTTAACCCAAAGATATATTTGCTCATATGAAACATATCCGCTCCCAATCTAAAATGGAAAAACGTAAATCTTGAAAACGAAATAAGAATAATCGCAACCCTTGACAGCTTTTTATCCAACTTGATCCAGATTGAATTAACCCATTCCTTATTTTCCGATATAATTTCTTCAAAGTCGTTCATTTTTCTGCTCCTAATTATTTATAAGTATTGTCTAAAATTTGAATGTACCTTTAAATAAGTCGTATCTCTCACTTTTATTCAAATATATATTCTTATCAATCAACCGACATATATTTTCTACACTCTCATGGGTATTTAATCCATCAGCAGGAGTATTCTTACAGTAATCTATTATTTTATGTTCTGTTGTCACAGCAACATGAAGTCTTGTATCGCTTGAAGCATAATAAATATAAATTCTGCCATCTTCCTTTTTAACCGCACCATTACAAAACACAACATTTGAAACATCGCCCACTCTTTCGCTACCAAGCGGCGCTAAAAAATATCCGCCAGGAGTATATATAACTTTTGTGGGATCCGCTAAATCTGTCATAAAACAATAAAGAACATATCTAAGACCTGCAGCAGTATTTCTTACGCCGTGTGAAATATGAAGCCAACCTTCTTTAGTTTTAATCGGAGTTGCACCTGCTCCATTTTTATTTTCCTTTATTGTATGGTAAATCCTCTTATCAATTATTTTTTCTGCTGTAACCTTTGCATGCTCCATACTTTTCACAAAAGCACAGCCAATTCCGCAACCGCTGCCAACATCAATAAAGCCGTCAGATGGTCTTGTGTAAAGCAGGTATTTTCCATTTACATATTCAGGATGAAGCACCACATTTCTCTGCTGAAACTTTGTGTTTAGGTCATCCAACCTTTCCCATTTCTCCAAATCCTTAGTTCTAACGATTCCGCACTTAGCAACCGCTGATGATGTATTATCATCAGCAAATTCTTTTCTCTCACTGCAAAATAATCCGTAAATATATCCGTCTTGATGCTTTGTAAGCCGCATATCATATACATTTGTATCAATCTCGCCAGTTTTCGGAAGCCTTACAGGATAATTTCTAAACTTAAAATTATCAATTCCATTTTCACTTTCAGCAATCCCAAAATATGACTTTCTGTCTACACCCTCAACACGAGCAACCAGTATAATTTTACCATTAAACTCAATTGCGCCAGAATTAAATACAGCATTTACGCCTATTCTCTCCAAAAAATATGGATTTGTCTTTTCATCAAAGTCAAAACGCCAAGTCAATGGTATATGATTCCTAGTAAGTACAGGATGTACATAGCGATCATAAATTCCATTATAAAATTCTTCATTTATCTCATTGTTTTTTTGAATTAATTCACTATATTTTTTAATAAATAACTCTTTGTTCAATGTAATCCCTCCATTAATAACTTAACCGAAACAATATATATTTTTGTTTATAGACCCGATGTTCTAACGGGTTATCCGTATTTATAAGCAGGATCATCTTTATTTTAGAATAAAAATTCTGCTTTAAATACTGCTGCAATTTTCTCTTTTTGTGTAAAATCTATGCAATATACATCCTCTGTTACATCCTTCTTTACATGTTTCCTTGTACTTACAGAAACGTTCCATTTTATACTGTCATAAATTGTTTTCATCTCTCCGATTATTATATATCCGTCATATATTACAGGCTTAATCATGGTTACCATACGCTCGGTAAAATCTATGTTTTCACCACTAAATTCAAAATGGTCTTCCATTGAAATACTGTTTTCAGTAAAGCTGAACTTTCTTATTAGGGTTTTAAGCTCTTTAACATCATAAGCCTTTGCAAAATCAATTTTCACGATATCATTATCATATGAAAGTTCACCACAATATTCGCTACCATACAATTGTGGCTGACCGTCAATTATTGGCACACTGTGACTTAGTGATGAATTACAGAAAATATCATATCTTTGCTCGCTGAAATTCGCCTTGTTATATATTCCTGCTCCAATATCACAGATAATCTGGCGACCATCCTTTGCAATGATAAATACACCTATATCATTATGATTGTGTGGTTCATCATTGTCTCCGCCCTTTGCTGCAAAAGAATAATTTTCTGCTTTCTTTAAGAACCAGTTTGACTCTTTCATATAATAAGTCTGATTTTTAATTTCCTTTGAAATTTCGTAAGAACTATCATAAAAAAGAAACGCCCGAAGAAGTGTACACCATCTTGCGCAGTTTTCATGCTCTACCCTGCATCCATCAGGGATTTCAACTGTATCAGGGTACATCTTTTTCAGAAGATACTGATTTCCTACGCCATAGCTTCCGATCATACTGCCATCTGCAAAGCTTACCACAATATTTTTTGTCATAAATACTTTCTGTGCAAACTTTGCACATTCTTTAACGTGCTGATCTTTAAAATAATTCTTCTCTCCGTTTGTAAACTGCCTTAACGCATCTGCATAGATTTCAAAGAAACCAAATCCAAAATCCCAATAAGCAAGTCCTTCACGGCACACGCCGTCAGCCTTATAGCCTGACAAAAAGCCTTTCATTTCCTTATCAAATCCTGATTCGATATTTTTAAACAGCTCGGGATTTTCATACATGACCGTCATTCCGACGCTTCCGCCGCAAACTGCTGTCCAATTCATACTTCCGCCATTCCAACAGAAGGTTCGGGTCAAATATGGTTGAATAATTCTTCTTTCAATTTCATAGCTTATGCGCTTATTAATGATATCGTCAAGTCTTTCACCTAAGAAATATTTAATTTCACTAAGTGCAAAGCCTGTTTCCGCCGCGAAAAGATCAATGATATTTGCATCACTTAGCTCAGTATGAGTGACGTGAGCAGGAAGCGCCCATGTATATTCGTTGCATACTGTCCACAGGGTATCCTGCAGCTTTTCGAGATACTCCTCATTTTCAGGATATATCAAACACAGTATAGCAGAGGTATTGAGCCTTTTTCTGCGAATAAAATAGCTGCGCTCATATTCCTCTCTGCTTCCCGTTGTACTGTACAGCTTAAACTCGCTGTATTTCAGAGCTGGCATATCACCACTCACACTTACCTTATATTGGTCAAGCACATCATCTATAAGGAACTTATAATCCTTATTGTTCCTTATGCCTTCCCAGAACTCTTTTTTTCTTTCTTTTTCAAATATCATTTCAATTCACCCCGTAGCATTTATAATATATTACTTGTTGATACTATGTCCTTGAAGTTCAGCATATTCATCCAGTGTTCCTCCATAGGCTCAAAGGTAAGCTCTTCTATCTCTGAAAGCTTGCCCTCACAATATGCCTTTATAGTTTCTATAGCGTACTCAAGCCTTGCAACAACAATTCCGTATCGTGCATTTATAACCTCAAGCCCAAATACCTTATTTGTTCCGAGCCACAGCTTCTGATGCAGTTTTCCTGTTCTTATGTAATCGTTTTTAAGTTCAGGTAAAGCCTTCTGATAAAGCCCAACGAGATATTCTCTGTCATTATTCTGATATGCTGTTCTAAGCTTTGACATTATATCAGACTTTATAACCTGTATATTTAAAACTTCTTTAGCATAATAGTAGAAATCAGCCCAATTTCCGCCAATTTCTTTTCTATTCAGATAATCAAGCGCGGATTTATAATCAGACATATACATATCATAGCTTTTAAGACCCGGTATATTGTACAGAATATCAGAATAATAGATCGATTTCCCGATATTGCCATGCTCATACTCACTGTTAAAGGCTGAAAATGCCATAATGTCATCATATGTAAACTTTGTTACAAATTCTATAACCGACTTAATATCGTCAAGACTGCAACTTTCTCCCAGGTAACAGTATTCTGAGAAAAGAGCAAGCCCGCCCAAGGAGAAGAATTGGTTGGTTTCTGCCCCATTATCACCCCAAATAGTTGCAACTACGTCCTTTATGCCATTTTTTATGCATGCCTGCATTGCAGGAATCATTGTATCAAACGTCATTTTTATATTCGGTAGAAGCGTACCCCACAACCATATTCCGCCTGCAAACAGAATGCTTTTACCAAGCTTTCTATGCCCCTGTATAAGTGCAGCATAGGTTTCAAAATCCTTATGGTAATAATCCCAGTAAACGAGCTCAACGTCAGGTATCTTTGCTATAATTTCAACAGGCAAATCAGATTCCTTATCATAATAATCTCCGGTTTTAGAGCCAAGTCTGAAAAACATATCGCTCCACATCATAGGTTTAAATCCATTCTCACTGCATATTTCAGCAACACGGCTTAAATGATTTGTCAGAATTTCAAATCTATCCTGATATCCGTTTTCGGAAAGATATTTTCCAAGTCCAACACTGCACGCCTCATCCATACCTATATGAATACGTTTTGTTCTGAAAGCAGCGCGCATTGTCTTTATCATTTCCGTTATAAGCCCGTACGTTTTTTCCGATCCACAAAGCAAAACATTGTTTGTGTCCTTCACATCCGCCGCATCCTCCCATCTCAGGTACTGCTCCATGTGTCCGAGTGTCTGGATACACGGAACAACCTCAATGCCAAGAGAATATGCAAAATCATCTATTTCCTTAAGTTCTTCAATTGTGTATCTGCCACGCCTGTATCCGAACCATGGATATTTTTTAATTTCATAAGTGTCCTCCGTATAGAGCATGAGCTTGTTCATGCCAAGACATGCCATAATCTTAATATATTTTTTAACAGAATCCGCCTTCATCACTGCATTGCGTGACATATCCAGCATTGCGCCACAGCTTTCAAAATATGGTTTTTGCTCCAATTCAAATTCATTCCTGCCATCCATAATATTTTTCATCAGAAGCATAATTCCGCGAGCAATTTCAGCTTTACTGCCGCCGCATATAAGCGCTTTTTTGTTTTCATACTTTACATAAATGCCGCTCTTTTCTCCAAATTCAATTACACCGTCAAATTTTACTTTCAGTGTATCAAAAACCAAATCTTTTATGTATTCTAATTCATCGTGAAGCATTACGTTTTCCCCCTCCATACCGTTTAATGTATAATCAATACCATTAGAAAGTCAACCATCCATTATGAACGGTTGACTTTAATTAACTCTTACTTAATTTGTTTGTAATAAGTTTTCATGCCAACTATAGGATTAATACTCTTGAGATCGCTCCAGAGATAACACTTCATACAATCATCGTTATTATCAATCGGTATGTTTCCGGAAATTTCTGCATCATTTCTTATTAACTGAGGGCTTGATACTGATATTTTCGTCATGTTGTCCCCATTATAATTCGCCAGTACCATAGTAGCATTTTTGTCAGTCTGTGAATGAATTTTTATTGTTACATTTGCATTACCGTTTGATAATACATTAGTTGCTACATCATTCACTTTAAGCACGTAGGCTACACTCTGTTCGTCTGCCACTAAAATACCACGACCGCTTGTGCCGATGTAAACTCTTCCATAGACATTTCTGTCACCTGATATGCAATTTGCCCATGAAATTCCGTGTTGGTCATCATTCATCTTTATCCAGCTCGCGCCGTCATTATCTGAACGATATAGTCCCCAGACATTATCAATTCTGCCAAGCAGATACATAGAATAAATATCTGTTCCCGGAACCTTTGCACCAAATGAGAATCCTCTAACACAAGAGATATTTATTAGTCTTTCAACAGTTTTGAACCCGTCTGTAGATTTATAAAGACCATTCAAGTAATCTGTAGCGTAAACCTCTCCTGCCTTTCCGGGATTTGTACAAACCGCCGTAGCGCTTGATGCAGTTGATGGTGCATAGTGAGCATCAGACTCTGTAAATGTTTTGCCCCAGTCATCACTATAATAGAAATTGCCTTTTACATAATCATATACATAAAAACGATTTCCCTGAACTCTATCTGAGGCAATTATCTGTCGACTGTAGTTATAACTATTTTTGAACATATTTACAGGCAAACCCTCGCACTTGTGCCATGTGACGCCCCAATTATCCGACCACATTGGGTAAACGTCCGTTTCACCGCTAAGATAAGCAGGGCAGGCAACAATTACAGGATAACCATTTCCGCCTAACTGTGATGATACTGCCAATGCTCCCGATGGAACGCCGTCCAAAGAATTCCAGCCATTATTTCTGAAGGTTGAACCTCCATCCTCTGAAACTGCAACGTGACCTCTTTCAGGAAAATCCGTGAAATATGCTACATAGTCAGGATCTTCCTCGCAGAAATCAAATGAGCCGATTCTCCCGGTATATTCTCCGTGGTCTAAGAGTGCGCTTGACATTAGAGGCCATCTTGTTACTGAATAGCTGTCAATGTCCTCTGTCATAAATCCACCTACATCAAACGCACCTGCATAGAGTCTCCCGTTTGTGGAAGATACCACTGTGTTTATGCAAAGCTCTTCAAGTCCTTCATCCAAAGCATAGAACTTTGAATCAGAAACCAGCATATTTGAATTTTTCCATACTCCGCAGCCGTCAACAACCCAAAGTTCAACTGCTCCATTTTCGTCTGGAAAAGGATTTATTGCAAGACCGTCAAGACATCCTCCGCCATCAGTCCCTCTCCATTGTGCATAGGGGTAAGTGATAGTATTTGTACCGTCAATTGCATCACAATATTTTTCCCAGCCATTATCTCCAACCTTCATGTAAATATGGTTGTAATATTTCGGGAGATACCATTCGTCTGAAACAATAATTACTCTGTTGCCATTAGCATCATCTGCAACTGCAAGCGCATCAATTGACAAGCCGTTAAGTTGAGACGGAGTAATATTTGTAAGTATATTTCCATCATAGGTAAACAAGCCATTAGATGCCGCAATATAGAGTACCCCTCCGTAACATACCATCTTTCTCTGATATATAGGACTTCCCTCAATCAGGCTCCAGCTTATGCCGCCGTCTATTGATTTATAAACACCGCTGCCGTCAACTGCTGCATAAACCTTTGAGGTTCTTCCGTTTATAGTCGCTGAGGTATCGTCAATTGCAACAATACGCACTCCTGCATATATTGTACCAGTTGTGCTTGGTGATGATGTCATAACAGGAATATCTGTAATCTTAGACCATGTTACAGCGGCGTCATTACTTGCATACAAGCCGTCATATCTGGTTCCGCAGTAAATTACATTACTGTTGTTCGGGTCAACCATAATACATTCCCCGTAGCGCCTTGATCTACCGTTATTTGCTTCGAAATAAGTATTTAGTCCTGTTTTATTCCACGTCATACCACGGTCTGTTGATTTTAATACACCGCTGCCATGCTCAGCATCATACCAGTATTCGCCGGCCGCAACATAAACAACGTCAGTATCCTGTGGGTCAATGGCAATGCCGTCAATCCCCATATAGTTTTTATTACTATCGTCCAGCATATCAAATAACGGAACCCATTTATCTAAGTTATCGTCAAAACGATACGCACCGCCAACATCTGTTCTGACATAAACCAATCCCCTCTCTGCCGGATGGAAAACAATTCCTGTTACCATACCGCCTGCACCGAAATTTACTGTATCAAAAACTGATGTTTGTGAACCTGAAACATTTGTATCTATGCTAATTTTACATCTTCTGCTTTCATAATACACACTTGTACCTGCTGCCGACTTCACACTCTTATCAATCAGAAGCCTGTACGTATTGAACGGTGTAAGATTTTTATTAAATGTAATAATACAGGATTTTTTGTCAGTAGAAAGAGTTGCTGAAGTAACATCTCCGCCATTATAAAGTGTAAATGCGCTAGGAACTATTGTATTTTCATCCATTGCAGCACCAAAATCAATCTGTACTGAATTATCGCTAATAGCTTTGTTAAATACCGCATAAGCGCGGTCTGCACTGTAGGTAATACTTACATCACCAATCATTGACGCATAGCTTACTTGGCTTAACGCAAGCTCTATTTTCAGATATCTATATTTTGGAGGAAGCATACCTTCATTTAATTGATATTTGTACGGTGAATAATATGTAAACCATGATGTAGCGTTATCTGTAACCATATTGCCTTTCACACGTTCATATTGCACGCCTTCAGTAAGTTCAATGTATTCCACGCCATCCTCTGAAACATAAATTCTATGATATTCTGTTTTATCAGTACGTTCGCCGCTGAAATATGCATTTATATCAAAGTCTGTAATAAATCCATCCATCTTGTAGATAACATAACTCGGACTTTCAGATGCACTTGCAGAAAAGGTATAACCCTCCGAACTGTTTGCGCCAAAAATCGAGCTTTTTAATAAATTTGGACTTTTTCCAAATACCAAATCAAAGGTTGCATTATCATCCCTAAATACATTCAGTGAATCAATCGTTGTAAAAGATAATGTACACGGTGATACGTAATATTCGCTTTCCGTTTTCATTCCATCCTCTACTGTAATCGTATAATCCGCATCCTTGGATAAAGCATCATTCAATATAAGAGTAGCTTTCATTCCATCATCCGACATAACCACATCTACAACCTGTATCCCGCCCGAAAGCGCAAATTTATCCATACTTACTGTACCAGCATTCATAGCTTCACTGAAAGTAAGCGTAAGGCTATCAGATATTTCAATATTGTCTGCATTTTCAATTGAAACAGCAGGCGTATTTGATTTCAGATATTTAATTGACACATCACCAATCATTGATGCATAACCAACCGTACTTGGTGCGAACACAATTTTCAAATAACAATAATTCTGGGGTATAGCGCCGTTGACCGATACATATTCTTTTGGCAAGTAGTATGTAAACCATGAACATGCATTACCTGTAACCGAAGCTATGTTTTTTATATTGTATTCTGTTCCGTTATTAAGAAGAACATAATTTACATTATCCTCCGAAACATATATCTTATGATATTCAGTATTATTTCTCTCTCCTGAAAAATATCCCTTTATATTGAATCCTGTAATTTGGCCGTCCATCTTATATGTTACATAGCAGCTATCTTCATTACCCGCGTAATATGTATATGGCTCAGAACTCGCATTTCCGAATATTGAAGTTTTAATAATTCCGAATTGATCACCTATAGTTGCTCTCGGACTCTTTTCATAAAGCGCATTATAATCTGAATTATCGTCATAAAATGTTGTTTCATTTAAAGTTTTGTAGAAGCCTAAATTCTGAAAATATATTTGATAATCTTGACTTATAGTGCTTGGAAAGTTAAAATTTATATTTCTGATGCAATTCATGTATGCACCATTTAATGATGCATCATTAAGACTAACCTTAACAAGGCTCCACTTTCCAAGTGTAATCTGGTCGTTTATTGTAATATTCTTATTCAGCCAACTATCGCCATTCTTCGTACTGATTTGCAAGTTTGGCAAATCATCTGCTGTTGCCGCGTCTGTGTATATCAAAAATTCTATATAGCCGTTTGATATAATATCGCTCATATCAAGTCCGGTGCTCAAGCCATACTGCAAATATCCGCCTGCATAGTTTGTAGGAATATTCCATCTCATGCTATATCCGCCTATAACAGTTTTTGAACTGTCATAGTTTGCACCCGCATATGTCAAAGTGCCGCCTGCCATATAACAAGCGCTTGCTGTGTAATTGCTTATCGCACTTTCAGAGCCATAAATCATCGTATCTACTTTTGTACCGCTTGCCGGGGTTACAACATCCTTCTTGCACATATTCAGTATATTTCCTTGAGAATCCAGTGCTTCAACTGTATATGTGTGAACCTTATCAAGCTCATTAACCTTATGGCTAAATGTTGTATTCGTTGTCGAATCAACATTTTCACCGTCGCATAATACTTTATATGATGATACATTTGTATCATTATAAGTCCATGCGAGATTTATGGTTGTGCCTATAAAGTTTGCTGTTGTAATATTAATTGACTTTTCTTCATAAAAGCCTAAATTTTGAATGTACATATTATACCCTGCGCTTGCTGTACTCGGCACATCAAACCTTAAAGTTCTTATATCCGCAATATTAACATCATTCGCTAACGCAGAAAGCTTGAGCTTTACAAGGTTCCATTTACCTGTAGTAATCTGGCTGCTTATTGTATAAGTGAAATGACGCCAGCCCGCACCAACCGAAGGATCTCTTGTATCCACATATAATGAAGGTAAATCTGCAGTTGAGGCTGCATTTGCGTATATCAAAAATTCAAGGTACCCGTTGCTTGCAATAGCGCTATTATTCCTAATCGTACTAACTAAAGCGTAACCGAACTGTGATCCTGCTGTTGCATTTAGCTTCATGCTGTAGCCGCTAACAGCAGTATTCTCTGTAGTATAGGTTGCTGTACCTATATTGAGAGTAGCGCCTGTCATTGAACTGCCAGAGTTATAAACCATATTATATGCGCTTGTTCCCATGGCATAAACAGGCACAGACTTTACCGCACTTGTTTCAATTACATTTCCCATACTGTCAACCGACTGTATTGAGTATTGGTTAACTGTATTCCATGCTGTTAATTCATAAGAATATATTTTTTCCGTCAGACCCGTTGTAATTGCTGTTCCGTTACAGAGTACATTGTAGCTTGATACAATTCCAGATGTATCACTCCATGCAAGGTTTATGGTTGCGCCTACGGCATTCGCTGCTGTAATTGTTATATTACCGTTTTCTGCCTCCGCAAAGGATGCGCCAAATGTGTACATAACCATACTGATGACTACCAACATTTTGAGTATACTTTTACTACACTTTTTCATAAAAATATTTACCTCCATTCAAATTGGTACTGCCGGATTTCTTATTTTCTAATTCAGCGGACATCGCCTGTCTTAGCTGAATTTACTTTACTGTAGGCTTTTAATCCTATATCTACAGGCAATGTCCGCTATTATGTTGTCACAACAGAGGTTCTATCTAATGTTGATCTTAGACGAAGTATTAATCATATCTACCGAACTAATGTAACCTCTGATTTTTTTGCAATAGGAATAATTGATGATATTGAATTCCAAAGGTATACATCAATTTTTGCATCATTTTCCGTTACTGTGTAATCAATATTTAAACTCGTATAAATATCTGCTTTCTTCAGGCTTCCGTCTGTATTGTATTTTGCGACAATCATTACAGGAGACGGAATTGTCGGATCTCCAATCTGCGCGGAAATGTTAATCATGTCACCTACAGAGTATGTGGTTACATCTACTCCGTCTTTCTTGATTAAAATGTTTGTATTTGCTTTATAAAATCCAATATTCTGAACGTATAAGTTGTAGTCTGCACTGAGGCTCGGCAGTACGAAATTCAAAGTTCTTACGTCAGAAAGGTTTACACCCTTAGTCACAGCATCAGCAAGACTGATTTTAACAAAGTTCCATTTGTTAAGTTCAAGATTGCTAAGCGAATAGTTGGCACTTGACCAGCCTGAAGGAGCTGCTGTGTTTCTTGTACTAATCTGGAAGCAGGTCGGTAAATCAGCAGCGGATTTTGCATCTGCAAATACCAAGAATTCTATATAACCATCCTTTGCAATAGCGCTGTAATCCTTCTTTGTCAATGTGAATTGCGCACATTCACCATTCTGGATTTTTGAGCTCTGCAATTCCCATTTCATACTGTATCCTCCAACTGCCGATACATCTGTAACAAACTTTGGCGCAATACCAACTTTATTAGTGCAAAGGCTTGAAAGAATACTTGTGTCATAAGTGCTTTCATTACCGAAAATCATATAGTATTCACTTGTTTTTTCCGTATTATAAAGCATTAATGACTTCTTTGCAGAAGTATTGATCACATTTCCATTACTGTCAAGAACGTCGACATAATATGTATATATCTTGTCAAGCTCTGTTGGATTATAACTGAACATAGGATCTGTTGTTGTTGCTATAAGCTCATCATTTGCATATATCTTATATGACGCAGTATTACTATCGTTGTAATTCCACATAAGACTCACTTCACCGTTTTCGACATTAGCTGTTGTAAATTTAGGAATATTTACCATATAGAAACCAAGGTTTTGAATATTGATTTGGTAATTTCCACTTATAGTGCTTGGAAAGTTAAAATTTATATTTCTGATGCAATTCATGTATGCACCGTTTAATGATGCGTCATTAAGACTAACCTTAACAAGGCTCCACTTTCCAAGTGTAATCTGGTTGTTTATTGTAATATTCTTATTCAGCCAACTATCGCCATTCTTTGTACTGATTTGCAAGTTTGGCAAATCATCTGCTGTTGCCGCGTCTGTGTATATCAAAAATTCTATATAGCCGTTTGATATAATATCGCTCATATCAAGTCCGGTGCTCAAGCCATACTGCAAATATCCGCCTGCATAGTTTGTAGGAATATTCCATCTCATGCTATATCCGCCTATAACAGTTTTTGAACTGTCATAGTTTGCACCCGCATATGTCAAAGTGCCGCCTGCCATATAACAAGCGCTTGCTGTGTAATTGCTTATCGCACTTTCAGAGCCATAAATCATCGTATCTACTTTTGTACCGCTTGCCGGGGTTACAACATCCTTCTTGCACATATTCAGTATATTTCCTTGAGAATCCAGTGCTTCAACTGTATATGTGTGAACCTTATCAAGCTCATTAACCTTATGGCTAAATGTTGTATTCGTTGTCGAATCAACATTTTCACCGTCGCATAATACTTTATATGATGATACATTTGTATCATTATAAGTCCATGCGAGATTTATGGTTGTGCCTATAAAGTTTGCTGTTGTAATATTAATTGACTTTTCTTCATAAAAGCCTAAATTTTGAATGTACATATTATACCCTGCGCTTGCTGTACTCGGCACATCAAACCTTAAAGTTCTTATATCCGCAATATTAACATCATTCGCTAACGCAGAAAGCTTGAGCTTTACAAGGTTCCATTTACCTGTAGTAATCTGGCTGCTTATTGTATAAGTGAAATGACGCCAGCCCGCACCAACCGAAGGATCTCTTGTATCCACATATAATGAAGGTAAATCTGCAGTTGAGGCTGCATTTGCGTATATCAAAAATTCAAGGTACCCGTTGCTTGCAATAGCGCTATTATTCCTAATCGTACTAACTAAAGCGTAACCGAACTGTGATCCTGCTGTTGCATTTAGCTTCATGCTGTAGCCGCTAACAGCAGTATTCTCTGTAGTATAGGTTGCTGTACCTATATTGAGAGTAGCGCCTGTCATTGAACTGCCAGAGTTATAAACCATATTATATGCGCTTGTTCCCATGGCATAAACAGGCACAGACTTTACCGCACTTGTTTCAATTACATTTCCCATACTGTCAACCGACTGTATTGAGTATTGGTTAACTGTATTCCATGCTGTTAATTCATAAGAATATATTTTTTCCGTCAGACCCGTTGTAATTGCTGTTCCGTTACAGAGTACATTGTAGCTTGATACAATTCCAGATGTATCACTCCATGCAAGGTTTATGGTTGCGCCTACGGCATTCGCTGCTGTAATTGTTATATTACCGTTTTCTGCCTCCGCAAAGGATGCGCCAAATGTGTACATAACCATACTGATGACTACCAACATTTTGAGTATACTTTTACTACACTTTTTCATAAAAATATTTACCTCCATTCAAATTTTTAGTACTGCCGGATTTCTTATTTTCTAATTCAGCGGACAGCACTTACCTTCGCTGAATTTATTGCCTTTACTCATATACCATAGTCGACGCCCCAAAAGCACAGATTGAATATATTTATTCTATTTGTTATAATACTTACAAAGCGGCTTTACTCCGTCAATTGAATCAATAAAATATACATTTACTGTACAATTATCCTCTGATGTCACCATTTGGGAGGATACTGTTGCACTAAGGCTTGCAGTAGCTTTTCTTTCAATATCAGTTACACTGTCGCTAGCAATTGCAATTATCTTGTCTCCCTTGCAAAGCATAACAACCATTGTAATGCTTTGTGCTTTGCCATTTTCTTCATAAATTGCAGTTACATCAGCATTGCATACTACAATACCGTCATTAATCCGGCTTTTATCCACATTAAGATTAGTTACTGCAATCTGATTATGGAAATCCGGAGTTGTAAATGTTATATTCTTATTATCAAAAGCTGTATCATAATTATCTTTTACCGTTTCACCGATTACTAATGTATAATCTTTAGGAAACTCGAACGGTCGTTCAAATACGATGTGTCCCGTATGTTCACCATCTGAATATGTTGCCCCAACGCATGAGAAGCCGTCTATCCAAAATCCCGACGTAGTAATTGTGTTATTGTCCATTGATTTGCTGAACTGCAAGTCAACATATGAATTGCCTTTTTCGTCTATACCAGATGCCGTAACTGCCGCTGTCGGCGGGTAAATTAAACTATAGAATCCCAAATTCTGAATATAAATGTTATAATCAGCGCTGAATGAATTTGGCGGATAGAAGTTCAAAGCTCTGATGTTCTCAATGAAAGCGCCCGATTTTGCAGCATCGGATAACTTAAACTTTACAAAACTCCATTTATTTAGCTCAACCTGATTTGTTATATCATAAGTTATATTCTTCCAACTGCTGCTGTTTGCCGGATCTCTTGTACTTATTTGAAATGTTGGCAAATCAGCTTTACTTACCGCATCTGTATATATCAGAAATTCAATATATCCATCTTCTTTTATTTTACTCATATCTGTCTTTGCAAGAGTATACTGCATACATTCATCCATCTGCATAGAATTTTTAGCCAATGCCCACTTCATACTGTATCCGCTTAATGCCGTAGTTGTTGTAACGTAGGTTGGCGTCTGTCCGCGTTTATTTGTACAGGCATTAATAAGCGCTGTCGTATCATATGAATTTGTTGCTCCATAAATCATTTGATAATTATACTTTGTTCGGTTATACACAACAACCGTTTTTTCTGAGCTTGTACTCATTACCCCGCCTGTATTGTCAAGCGCTTCAATAAAATAAGTATAAACAGTATCACTTTCTGAAACTTCATACGAATATGAATTTATAGTTGCTCCAACTGTATTTAATTCTTTACCGTTACAGTAAATTTTGTAACCTGCAACATTATCATTGTTATATTCCCATTCAAGGCTTACCGTATTGTGCGATACTTCAGCATTTGTAATCTTTATATCGCTTCTATTATAAAATCCCATATTCTGCACATAAAGATTGTAATCTGCTGATAGCGTTGAGCTTGGCATAACAAAGCTAATGCTTCTTGTATCTGCCGGATTCGCACTCTTGTCAATGGCGTCAGATAATTTTATACTAACAAAGTTCCACTTATTAAGTTCAAGATTAAGCGGGAATGATACATTCCCCCAGCCTGACGGCAGACTTATATTTCTTGTGCTTATCATTAATGATGTTGGCAAATCAGCGGTATTGCTTGCATCTGCATATACTAAACATTCAAGATAACCATCTTCTGAAATAGCGCTCATATCCTTGTTTGCCAAAGTATACTGTATTAACTCCCCGCTTTTAATCTTACTTTTCGGCAATTTCCACTGCATACTATATCCGCCGACAATTGTATTTTCCGTTGTATAATATGGCGCCAGCCAACTTTGACTGGTACATAAGCTTGATATTGCTGCGCTGTCCGCTATACTTTCATTGCCATAAATCATCTTGTACAGTATTTCAGACGAATCTCTGACAAAAACGCTTATGCCTGCACTGTCAAGTACAGTTTGCTCGCTGTCCAGCGCAGATACTGTATATGAATATATAGTATCCGAAGTTATATTTGCTTTATCCTCATACTCGTTTATACTGCCGTCAACAGTAGCAATTACTTCGCCGTTACGCTTAACCAGATAACTTGCCGTGACGGTTGAATATGACCATTTAAGTGTTACCATATTTGCTTTTGCTGTTGCTGTAAGCGACAATTCACCTTCGGCAAAAATAAATGTGCTTAAGGATGCTCCTATTAACACCATAATAAATAAAACGATTCCTATTTTTTTATTAAAATAACTCATAAAATTTCCCCTTTACTAACGCTTCAAAGTAAATGTAGAGAATACTGACGGATTAGACCAGTCATCCATAGTACCGTAAAAGCCAATAACACCCGTCCTCGAATGGCTTACATCAACATTATCGTTATCACCGCAGTCCATATCAATACCAATTTCAACTCCGTCTTTCGCATTAATATTTCTGTCAGCCCACGGGATACGGATTTCCATCGTGTAACCATCATCTGTAACCTTAGAAATATGATTTTCATCAGTTTCACCAGCAATAAAAATGTACTGGTGGTCATATGCATCGTATTTTGTTCCCTTATGGTTATTACCATCTATGTAAACCTCTATACAATCGTTTGTAAAATTTGTCGAATTATCTGTATAAATGACATCATCAAACACCTTTACACCTATATATAGATAATTTTCATCCCACATTGTTCCAAATTCGACAAGGTTATTTGGTGAACCATCAAGCAGCTTTTCAAGTCTGTTATCAAATTTCCACTCGTTAACATCACCGTCATACTTAAAATCATCCGACTTGTAATTTACTTTGACCTTTGACTTATCAACTGGATTTAACATATTTCTGTTTATAGTGTAACATGCAGGCTTATTAACGTTACCTGCTGTATCCATTGCTTGTATCTTGACAGTGTTTTTTGCCTCATCAAGAGTGCAGTATGCATAAAATGTCAAATTTTCACGAACTGCTACATTTCTGTTATTTACTCTGACTTGCCCCGCTTCGTTAAGTTTGCCTTTTATTATGCAGTTGCCTGTATCGACATCTGTCGGAAGCTCCATTAATTCTATTTCCGGAGGAGTTATATCCATTGTTATACGGAGTGTAGTTGTTTCTGAAACAGAACCATTATCCGCCTTTGCGTATACGTTAATATCATTTTCATTCTCATGCAATGCGTATGTTACTGAGAATCTGTTGTTCTCATCTGTATTAGCATAATTATCCCCTGCGTAAACAGTCGCAGGTGATGATGTTTCACCAGTAATTGTTATGACGTTTTTATTTGTCAGAATTTCCTTCTCCGTATCAAATGAAATTTCAAAGAAGTGCGGAATATATCTTACTTTCAAATATACTGGAGACGCTTTATTTCCCGCTTTGTCAACCGCTTCAACCCTGTATATGTTTTCTCCCTCCTGAAGCCTCGCGGAATATTCAAACTTACAATCAGTTGTGCATTCAACAGGCTGATTATTTATCCTTACCCCGGCCCTTTCATTTGTGCTGCCATTAATTGTAAGATTTTCATCATCTATTGCATACTGCATTCCATATTCATCGGATGTACTCTTATTTTCCAGAGTAATTATCGGTGGGTGGTCATCAACATCTATTGCCTGACCGTAAATTAAGCCAAGACCGCTAGTACATATCAGTACTCTGCCGTAAACCTTTCTGTCACCTGTAACTTGGGTGATTATTCCTGGAATATTATTCAGACTATCATTTATTTTTCTCCAGTTTCTTCCAAGATCATCGGACATATATACACCGAAATCATCTTTTATTGTTCCGATCATATAAGCCGCCGGAATATTCGTACCCGACTTTCCTTTTCCGAAACCGAAGGATACGGCTCCATTAACATTATCCATCTTCTCCCATGTACCGCCCTTATCCTTTGAAACAAGAATATCTGAATCCGCTTTATACCAAACCATCCCCTCAACACCCGGAACCGTCTGAAAATACCCCTCCGTCAAGCTTGTTGAAAATGTACATGATTTTTTCCACGTATCACCACCGTCTTTGCTTACATAAAAACCTTCCCCTGTGCTATATAGACCCTCATCACAGTAGTAGAAGGTGTTTTCGTCAACTCTGTCTGACCGAAGAACCACCCATGAAAGACCTGTATATTTACCGTTACCGAGACTTACAGGAACCCCTTTTAATATCTCCCAGGTCTGTCCCCAGTCCTTTGACCGCCAAAGCGCGCCTTTTCCATCATTATCCGCAGGTTGTGCCACAATAATTACAGGATAGCCATTATCCTGTTTGACCGCAGAAACCGCGCATCCTAAAACATTCTTCCCCTTAAGCCAATTACCAGAAGTTATTCTTCGTCCATAATCATTAGACAGTAATACGCGTCCGTTATTATCGTCATTTTTACCTAATCTCACTACCAGAGAAGGATCCTCCTCACAAAAGTCCATCTCTATAGCCTGGCCGTAATGCGGACCGAAATCAGCCTGCCCTATTGCCAGTGTATCTAACCTATCTGCATATTCAAAACCTCTGTCCATACATCCTACAAGGCAAAGCGGGCTCTCCTTTGACGGCATTGAAACAACCTTATCACAGCAAAGCTCCTCCATCCCGTAATCTGCACGTCCTATTGTATATGAATCTGCGTATATGTTCTCATAAGCCCATATTCCACGTCCATGAGCAAAAAACACACGTTTTGGATTGTTTCTGTCCTGAATAAGGCAACATGGGCCAACACCTCCCGAATTGCTCACATACCGCCACGTCTTCCCTCTGTCGTAAGAGCAGAAAGCACGTCCCAGGTTGTTTCCGTAAGGCGCGCCTGCCGCAAGCAGAAAATCATGATTTGTATAGTCGAATAAAAACCCGCAAACACTCTTTGTATCCTGCGTAAAAGGCGGAGTAATATTATCCCACTTTTCGCCATCATATGCAAAAAGTCCTGCCATTGCAGTTTTTATGTTACGATTATCACTTGCTGCGTAAAGTACTCCGTCGCAAACCTGCATTCTCAGAGTAACCTCTGGTGATCCTTCAATCTTCGTAAAACTCTGTCCGCCGTTCGTGCTTTTATAAATTCCACTGCCAAAAACGCCTGCGTATATAACTGACGTCCTTCCGTTTACCACTTCTGAATTTTCATCAAACAGTACAACTGTTACGCCGCCGCCTATAGTTGCTCCTACTGGAACAGATGTAATCTTACTCCAACTTTCGGCACCGTCTGTACTGATCCAGAGTCCGTCTTGATAGGTTCCGCAAACAACAACATTGGAATTGTTAGGGTCAACAGCAATACATTCACCCGAATAACGGCAGGTCCCCGCATTGGAGCAAAAGAGCTTATTCAGATTCGTTCTCTTCCATGTTCTGCCCTGATCTGTGGATTTCAAAACATCATATGGTGATTTATAAGAGTATTGGCCGCAAGCGGCATACAAAGTATTAGTATCATTCGGGTCAATTGCAAGACCCTGAACACCTGTTAAATTCCACTCACTTGAAGGAATACAGTCCAAAAGCTGAGTCCATGTTTCACTCTCCGCATTCCATTTGTAACATCCGCCGACATCTGTACGGCTGTACATTATTTCCGGATTCTTCGGATGAGTAATTATTCCTGTAACAAAACCTTCACACCCGAGAAAAACCCTTCCCCATTCAAAGTCAAGCGTACGCGTTATAGTTGATATAACAGAATTATCAGCCTTATCGTTTACAATATTTTTATCTGAAGAAAGTATTACCAAATCACCGTCATTGAATAGAGTTTTCCCCATTATTTCAGACAGATCACCAACATAGGCAAAAAGGCGGTGTTTGGAAATCTCAACAGGGTACTGCGAGTTCTCCAGAAGCGTATCTCCTTCCTTTGCTGCATAATCTTTATTTCCAATATGCAACACCACTGTATCATCCGTTCTCTCAGTAATAAAACCGCATCCCTTGACTGTAAATTCAATCGGTACATAGATTACATCATGGGAGATATATGGTCGAATTTCATCGTAGATATCGTCTAAATCCTTGCTGTAATTATTTACATAGCCATTGTTATTGTCAAGTCGCATAATTACACTGTTTTCTGTATAATTGACTACCTTTTTTTCTGTAAAAGCCTGCTCACCACCGTAAGTTACGTCTTTTGCCATCACAACACTGCCGAAATCCATGCAAGCCGTCAATATACACAAAATCATAATCTTGGCTATTTTTTTTACCATAATTCCTTCCTCCTATATCAACCTTTTACTGAACCAATTACCATACCTTTTATAAAGTACTTCTGGAAGAACGGATATATAAATAATATCGGTCCCATTGTAAGTACACACATTGCAAACCTTGTAGTTTCCATTGGAACCTTCTGCATAAGCGTTGAATTCGCAGCTGAACTGTTTTGCGCCAATATCTGAATATTCAAGAATATTACCTGCAGGTAATACTGCAGATTGTAAAGCTTACTGTCACTTATCAGCATCATCGGCAGATAGTAATCATTCCAGAACACCAATACTCTGAAAAGCGCGATTGTCGCAATTCCGGCTTTCGAGAGTGGAACCACAATCTGCCAAAAGATTCTAAACTCGCTGCATCCGTCAATTTTCGCCGCCTCAATTAAAGCATCCGGAATATTTACACTTATAAATGTCCTAAGAATGATAATATCCCATACGCTTATCAGCGACGGTACAAACATTGCTGCAAAAGTATTATGTAAATGCAGATACTGTGTACAAAGTATGTACCATGGTACTAAGCCACCGCTAAACAGGGTTGTAAAATAAGCAAAAAATGTAAAGTATGATTTTCTTTTAAAGTTTTTTCTCGACAGTGGATATGCATAAAGCAACATAATAAATAATCCGAGTACCGTTCCACATATAGTAGAACCAATTGTAACTTTATATGCATTCAAAATATCCCCGGTACCAAGTGCGATACGGTACGCATCAAGTGTAAATACTTTTGGCATCAATCTATAGCCATACTGCAGCAGTGATGACTGTTCTGTAAAGGAAACAGCAATTACCAGCAACACAGGATACAAAAAAGTAATAGACAGCAAAAAGAAAAAGATATGCAGTATAATATTTTCCAAATTTGATGTTTCAAAATTCCCAACGTTCTTTTTTTTAATTCTCATTTTCTTTACTTTCCTCCTATTGTAACCTGTTAAAATAATGAATTTTCTGGTTCGAGCTTCTTTACAATTGAGTTGGATATGAGAACTAATATGAATCCAATCAATGATGCATATAAACCTGCAGCTGTAGCGAATCCAACCTTATCCATTGAACGGTAAATGTATGTTGGCAATACATTTGTTGTTGAAAAAAGAGGACCTTGATTCATTGACACCAGATAGAATAATCCAAAATCACCACCGAACAAACCGCCCATTGACATAATCAACTGTATAGAAATAATTGTTTTCAGACATGGTATTGTAATGTAGAAAGCCTGCTGAAATCTGTTCGCTCCGTCAATACGTGCCGCCTCATAGAATTCCTGATTAATTCCAGCGATTGCCGCAAGGTAAACAACACTGCTGTATCCAATCCCCTTCCAGTTTTTCACAACAAACAGTATAATCGGCCAGTATTTCGATTCTGCGTACCAATTTATGGGGTCCATCCCCAGAAACGGAAGAACTGTCTTATTCATAACCCCATATGTACTTCCAAGGAAAGAATATACCAAATATGCAACAATAACATAAGACAGGAAGTAAGGCATCATACCAATTGTCTGATAAACTTTATTCATAGTACCTTTTCTCAACTCATTAAACAGCAATGCCAGTACTACTGCAAACAAAATACCCGTAAAAATAAATACCAGATTATAGCAAATTGTATTTCTTGTAATTGCCCACATATCAGGAGTCCGGAAAAATGCTCTAAAATTATCAAGTCCGCACCATTTACTGCCTAAAATACCTTTTGGCGCACTATAGTTTTTAAACGCAAGTATAATACCGGCAATAGGAATATATCCGAATATGAATATCAGTATAAATCCTGGGAATAGCATAATGTAATATGAAAATTTATCTATACACTCACTCAAACTTTTCTTTTTCTTTGATGTCTGCTTCAATTTTATCACCTTTCAATTATTCATTATTCTGTATCCACTTGTCATACTGTTTCTGTGCAGAAACTACAACGTCGTCAACACCCGCCTTTTTCAACTTATTTATAAACTGTGGCAAAAGCGTATCAACATCGCCTGCACCATACTCAAGCGTTCTTTTATATTCAGATATAACATTACTGCATGCAGAGCATTCTGTGTCAACTTCTTCTCTGTTAAATGTAAAACCAAGGTATTTTGACGGAGTTGCACTTTCGTTGAACTCTTTAAGTTTCTTGAACTTTTCGGGATCTTCATTCTCAAGTGTATAGTTAATAAACATATTGCCGAGTTCCCATTGTGATCCTACAAAATCATAATCTTTCTTGCCGTCGAGCATACGAATCTGATTGTCACTAATCTTTTCATACTGAGCGCCTTCAATACCAAAATTTATAAGGTTGTTAAGATATGGATCTGTGTTGAATAATTCTATGAACTTCATAACACGTATAGGATTTTCACATGTATAAGGAATTCCCATAATCGAACCCAGACAGTCGTTTTCGTTCATTACTATATCTGTTAGTTTAATTTCACCCAGTTTATACTTTGAAACGTTGTTCATTTCCGCAAGCTTACCGGGTGTACACGACTCCTGCCAACAGAATACTGTACCGTTCGATTCCAACTCGCTGAGGTTATCAACTACAGCTGCATCTTTGTAGATATAGCCCTTCCTATACATATACTGTGCCTGTTCACAACACTGCCTGAACAAATTAGATTCATAAAGGTCAACTATTTTATTCTCACCTTCGCCGGGTACAAAACCTACAATTCCTGTACCGCCAAGGTCATCATACATACTTATAGCCCACGGGCTTCTTCCGCCTGCAATACCGTAAGGAACCATATTAGAATCTTTAGAAATAATCTTGTCAAAAAACGGATACATATCCTTTAGAGATTTTACATTTGAAAGGTCGAATCCATATTTGTCGGCAATATCTTTCCTGTACATCAACCCGATATAATGTGCTTTATCCTTGTTTGCCGGAACGCCGTAAAGCTTACGTTCTATCTTACAACCGTTTAGAAATGTATCACCTAGCATTTCCTTTGTTTTCGGTGCATATTTTGAAAATAGATCATCAATCTGAATCCACGTTCCACTATTTGCATTATTCATATAATTTAAATTTGACTGCCACATAAGGTCAATCTTTTCGCCTGCATTCAGCGAATTGACCGTCTTCGAACCATATACGCCCCATTCAAGCGGAATAAGTTTTACGGTTGCGTTAATTTTTTCTTTTACGTATTCATTCACTTTTTCGTTTATCTTTGCTAAATCCTTACCCTCTCTTCCCGGATAATACCACAGAATTTCATAAGTCTGTGACCCATCATCCGAATACGCACTACTTGTTGATTTAGTTTTACTGCTGCAAGATACGAGCGGTAATACCATAACCACTGCCAGCAGTATTGCAAATAATCTTATTTTCATTTACTTTTCCTCCTCAAAACAAACTAAAAATTATTATAAATAAATATTGCCCTTGGACTTCCCCAGTATGAATATACTACTACACTTGACGCTTTGCTTACACCTACTAATTCAGCATCCATTATATCTGTTGCGTAATTTCCTTTTGATACGGTCTTGCTTGTGCCATTAAATACAAAAATTGAATATTTATTCCCCCTGAGTGCAAACTCAGTATTGCTGTCATAACCGTCTATAGAAACAACGCCGTCATTTGTTTTATAATTAAAAGGCGCTACATTTATAAATGCGCCGTCATCGCTCTTGCTTGTAACAATCCCATGCAGAAGTAAAAGCTGCGATACCCATTGACCGGATTCCGACCTTACCGGATTTGTGCCGTTCCAGTAAACCTGACCTGTACAAAGCTTTTGGTCACTGGCATCAAAAACCTTTTCAAACGCAGTCATATATCCAGAGTTAGAATTTGTCGTAAATCTAAACAAATCACCAGGCTCAAGCTCCTCCAGTTTGTTAAATAGTTCAGAATCATCTGCGATAATAGTTTTTTCACCGCCGTATCCACAGTAAGTAATTTTATATACTTCCTCATTATTTTCAATTGCCATAGAGATTTTTTTGACCATACAAGCCGGATAATATTTGTCAACCGTAGTCGCCGATTTAGCATCCGAGCAGTAAACAATAATCCGTGCGATTTTACTGTCCTCACTGTCACCGTAAACTTTGTTTATACGCACATATTCATCATTACTGTAGCTTTTCTTAAAGTACGATTCTTTATCCTGCCCATCAGTAAGCGGTACATTAATATATACAGTGTTATCGCCCGCATAGAAAAGCGGCGTTGCGACACTGAATGACTGAATATCGCTTCTATATACAGGCGTCATATACTCATCATACATTGTAACAAACTTTTTGGAATCCATATCCGCTAACAGTATTTCATTAATTTCACCGCTGCTGTTCAATGAATATTTAATTAGTTGAGTGTTGAATGTATTTGTTGAAGCGTTATAAATCAATGGAGATGCTGCAACATTCTCTGCCGCAACCTGTACCTCGTTAAAAACAACCTTTTTGCTGAGTGTAAAGACATTAAATTCATCATCAAGTGTATATAGCATTATTAAATAATTGCCGTTTAATGGCGCCGCGCCATCCTTTTCTATTTTAGCAAAGTAACCATATTTCAATAAGTTATTCTTCATTAAGCCAACTATCTTACCGTTTCTGTCAAGATAAAATGTAGCCTCAGTTCCAACTTCATAATCCGCTTCGTCGGCCGCATAGGATAATTTATAATTTACTCCGTCTACTTTAATAGATTCATTCTGATTTTCTATTTCTGTTATTTTACCTTCCACTATATCATCGGATACAACTATATCAATTTTTAATTTGCCCTGTGTTTCTATTGTTTTTCTTATGCTCAGAACAGAATTTGTATTAATTCCACTTAGGCTTACAGGATTACCCTTTGTATCGTTAATTGAAATATTGCCGTCTGACAGGTCTATACTGTTTTCAGGCATAATTTTATCATAAATAATATTATTTCTGGTATCTACTCCTCCGGCCCACATAACCTCAACATTATCAACAAACGCAATTTCATATTTTCCATCATTATTATTGTCAAGGAATTTAATTGAACCATCCTTTAGAATTAAATCATTATCCGTATAGTTATCTAAAAGCTTTCCGTTATATAAAATAATTGTTTTCGCGCCGAGATATACTTGCTTTTTACTTGTTCCCGAAGTATAAGTAAGGTACGGACGGGTATAAGCTTCAATATCATCTGATTCTATTGTTAATTCTTTGTTCTTTGAGCTGCTCTGAATGTACTTGGCTACCCTGTCGCCATTTTCTTCTACATAGTAAACAGTTACATAATAACCAAGACATCTATCAGCATCAGTTCCACCTTTCAAGTACTGATTGCTTCCTATAGCAAACCCATTATTAATTCCGCCGTCAACATTTGCAATTGAAGTAAAACTGTTTGCACTTACTACTCCTATATCGGTATAAATCCGGAAAACATACTCCATAAATGTCTGGCCGCTATCTTTATAATTGCTATATACATTTGTATTCAATGTATTGTTCAAACACACAACTATATCACGGTATGTCATATATCTGTTAAATTCAGATAATTGAATATTGTTTGTTATTTTAAGCATTGCTGCCTGAATAACATATCCATCAGGATAACTGTTGTTTGCCAGATACCCTGCACCGATTGCATCAACAAGAACCTTAATAGCTTCATTGCCAGTAATACGTTCATCAGGACGAAAACGGCGTTCAGTTCCACCTGACATTAGTCCGAGCTGAGATATTGTACGAATGTCCGGCCAGTACAAATGTTCCGTTGTAACGTCATAGTATGGTGTCGCCGTACTATTTGCCGTATCTTTTGCCTGATCATCAATCCAGAGCCAATCATCTTTCTCCGTGGTATCATTATTAAAGCCGAGATATTTACCGTCCGCAACAATACTCGAGGTTGTATTGTCCCTTAATCCAAGGATTGATAATACCAAACTTGCAAATTCGCCTCTTGTTACACTTGAACTCGCAGCCTTGCCTTTTAGCGGCAGAAGAGAGAAAGCCTCCATAAAATCAACTGCTGTCTGAAAAACTTCATCTTTTATTTCAACCGAATCTGCCGCGCTTACGCCGATATTAACCATTTCAAACATCAGCAGTGCAGCAAGCAGTATGCTAACAAATCTTCGATTCATTATTTTGTACCCCCGTCCATGAAATCGTACATATTACTTATTATTTTAGCTGCCTCAGCCCTTGTAGACAGATTATCAGGAGCGAATTTCCCGTCGTCTTGTCCATTAATAAGTCCGGCTGCATTGAGGCACTTAACTGCCTCAATTGCATAATCGCTGATATCAGCTGAATCTGTAAAGCTATGTTCATTTTCAGAAGTGTTAATCTTGTAACCGCTTGCACTTATTGCACGATAAACCATAACCGCAAGATCCTCACGAGTTATATAGTTATCAGGAGCAAAATTATATTCATCCACTCCGCTAACAACACCAAGATTGCGCATTGCATTTACATATTCAAAAAACCAATCTGTACTCTTTATATCTTCAAATCCCGATGTCTTGTCTGATTTTCCACAGCCAAGAGTCATAGACAGCATCTTGCAAAATTCTGCTCTTGTAACATTCTTTGAAGGTGCGAAAACCGTATTAGCATAACCGGACAGAATACCAAGCTTTACGAGTTTTTCAATGCTTTCCTTTGCCCAATCATAGCCTTCCAGATCCTCAAATGCAGCCATATCTGTTTTAACAACATCTCCGTCATCATATGTAACAGCAGGTGCATCCGTTTCAGTAGGCATAAAGCTTGAACTGCGCCCACCCGAAGAACCGCCTGAAAATTCTTTTTTAATCATTACTATAGTATCCAAAACCTTCTGTACATCTTCAATTGATGAAATATCACCATTCTCCAGTGCCGCAGCAACATTTTTGAGCATCAAGGTCTGGTCATTGGTTTTAAGTGAATATGTAGTCAAATCAAATTTTTCTGAATATGTTTTTAAAATATTCAGTATTCCGCTTATTCCTCCTGCCAAACAAAGCTTTGCCAAAATAATGTTATCTCTTATATCCTTATAAAATTCAGACATACTGTAATATGTAGCGGTTGAACCCGCCATAAGCTTAAAAAGTTCTTCTTTTTCGTTTGTACTCAGATTATAGTATTCAGCTATACTACTCATATTAAGATCCGTATCAAATGTAGTCATCTGAGTTTTTACAATGCTCTGTAATGTTGTATTCTGAATTGTTATAACAGCGCTTATTTTATTAAGTACTGTTATGATATTTGATGTAATGTCTTCACTGTACAAAATCGTAGCCATTTGTGTACACTCACTACCATCTATAAGGCTTTTAATATACTTATTTGAAAATGAAAGTATTTGTTCATTTGCTTTCAAAATTTCAGCTATTTTTGCAATCACCGTATCCTTTTCATAGATCTCCTTTGCAGCCAGAAACTTATCAGTAACATCGGCAAGTTCCTCTATACTGTAGTATTCAAAATCAGTCGTATCGGCATTCTCTGTCTGGGCAGAAGTCTTAATATCAAACGTGCCGCCCTTTTCAATAGCTTCATCTAAATTAACGTTAAATATATATTTGCCAGTTTCATCTGTTTGTGTCTGTTTTAATAAGATAATATTGTTTAGCGTATTTTCAGAGCCCCTTCTCGAAATAAGAAGATTTACCAGTTCACCGCTGTTTGGGGTTGAAAGGATTCCTTCCACAGTTAATATGCCGCTTAAACTCACTGTAATATTATCGCTTATTTTATTGGCAAATACATTCCATTGAAATATGTAAAGCAATGCAGTAACTATTGCAACTATCCTTCTTTTCAAACTTTAACATCTCCATTTCATAGTTGTAATTTATTTTAATTTTATCATAACCATCAAATTAGGTAAATGGATATTTGTATAATTCGTTGTAATTTTGTACACAATTGCAGGTATATCAATTGACAAATTAAATGGTATGCTGTATAATAAAAGCGAGATTAAAATCGAAGGAGATATACAGATTGAAAATAAAAATAATCAGTATACTTGCTATATTGGCACTTGTGGTTGGCTTTATATTTTTTTATTTTTTATATTCAACGAAGGATGTTAAGTATTATGACGTTGAAAACGAAAAAATAAAATTACGCATATCATCAAACTGGAATTCTCAAGATGTTAAAAGTCAGATATATCAAGAGTTAATTGCTGATTTTAATTCTTCATCCAATGATACGCAGATTATTAATGATTACATACCAGGTAACAATTTCTTTTCCCGCCTTAAAGCCGACTTTGCTTCCGGGAACGATCCTGATATTTTTATATCTTGGCCGGGTGAAACAACTAATAAACTTGCGGCAGCCGGAAAGATCGTTTCCTTTAATGATAGTTTTAGAAATGATCCTAAATGGAATGATAGCTTTGATAAAAGCATCTGGAGATACATTGTAGATAACGGAAATGTAAACGGTATCCCCCTCGAAAAGACGTATATTGGATTTTTTGTAAATAATGACGTTTTAAAAAGCGTTGGTTTAAGTATACCTACTACGTTTGATGAATTGAAAGCCGATATTCCAATATTGCGGGCACACAGCATAACTCCAATTGCATTCAGCATATCGGAAAATGGACTGCTGTTATACAAATGCATTGCCGCATCTCTTGGCGGAAAATTCAATGCTTGCTACATTTATTCAAATGGCAGTCTTAATGAATACTATTCAAAGGCGTCGGAATATGTAAAAAAACTATACAATATGAATGCTTTCCCAAGTAATTTGTTTACAATTTCCGAAAATGAACGTGATTCATTGTTTATAAAAAAGAAAGCGGCATTTACTGTTCAATATTCTAGTTTTCTGGAAACTCTATATAAAAATGATTCAGATATAGATAATATATCAATCACATCTTTTCCTCAGTTTTCAGAAGGCCTTTCAACAAGTAAAGCCGCACTTTACGGTGTAAGTATGGACACCCTCTTTGTATCAAGCAAAAGCTGGAACGATAGCGAAAAACACGATAAAATTCTTGCAGCTCTTAAATATTTCACTTCAGAAGATACTGCAACAAAGTTGAATATTGATCTAGGTGCAGTTACAGCAGTAAAAACCCAGTCTGCTCTGGCATATTCTTCGAGCCCTGTATATAAAAAAAATTATGATTTTATTCGTGACATAAGTGAAATAATTGATTTTCCGGATTATTATGTAGATTCCGACGTGCTTTTGCACGTCTCCGATGAATTTCCGAAATTCCTGATTGGCAGTGAAAAAATTGAGGATGTTTGGAAATACGCATATAATTACGCCTATAACAACTAAGGAGGATTGTCTCATGGCTGTGCATGCTTCATTTAGTAAAAAGCTTTATAAAACGTATCTCAATATGAAGCTTAAAAAGAAGCTATGGCTGATTCTTGGGATTACTGTAGCAATACATATTACCTTCAGTATCCTTCTTAATACTGTTTTTATAAAAAATATATTTTCAAGAACCTGTATAGACTATACTAACAATAGCCTTATTAACATTAAAAATAGTATAAATACCCACATAACTAACGTAGAGAATATATCACAGAATATTATATACAACAATATTATATATAACGCATTGATTCAAAATACCCCGAGTTCTGATATTCTTACAAACTACGAACATCAGAAGGAAATTAATAGTATTCTGAAAGACATTTCCTATCCACAGACGGAAATTCAGGCAATATTTATTTATAACAGAAACGGCTGTTCTTACTTTATGGAAACAGATAATAACAACGCAAATGTACTTTCTATATCTCTTGGTGAGTTTGCGGACTCTGTTTCACCGTCATGGTCATGTATCTCCGATAATGTATATCTTTCACGTTCAATTTACAATAAAAACACATTCGAAAAAATTGGCACTATAATTATACTTCTCAAGAAAGATGTTTTTGAAGAGGCATTTAGAAATATTAAAAATCTGCAGAGTGTAGCAATCCTTACAATTGATTTACAGTACATTTATTCAAACGACAATAATGTCGAACTTTCTATTAATCATGACGATTTTGACAATATTATCAAATCCAGAAACGGCTCATATATTGATAAAAAAAATAAAGATCTTGTGTGTTTTGTTTCACTTTCGCACCTTAACTGGAGTATTATTTCCTCATTGTCACTTTCCACTCTTTATAAGGATATAGACAAGGTTCGTAATATTATCTTTATATTCGGTTTCTTTTCATGTCTACTTATCCTGTTACTAAACATTCTGTTCTCACATGATTTACTTAAACCTGTAAACAGTTTGATTGCAACAATAAAAGATTTTGAAACTAACAATAAGCTTAGCAGAGTTGAGGTAAACAGAAAAGACGAGCTTGGGTATCTTATGACAAAATATAATGACCTTGTTGCTCATATAATTGATTTAATTAATACAGTGTATCTGGAAAAAATAACAAGAAAAAATGCACAAATTAAAGCATTGCAAGCTCAGATAAACCCACACTTCATTTTCAACACTCTGGAAACAATCAACTGGATGGCACAGCTTCGTGGTTCAACCGATGTAAGTGAAATGATAACTCACCTTTCATCGTTAATGGAGGCAAATGCAGGAAAAACGGAGAAATTCATTCCGTTTCAGAAAGAAATAAATTATATAAATGATTATTGTAAAATAATAAAGTTCCGTTTTGGTGAGCAGATTGAATTCCGTTTTGATATCAATGAAGAATCAAAAAATATATATGTTCCCATTCTGCTTTTACAGCCTATGGTTGAAAATGCAATAAACCACGGAACAAATAATGTTAACAGAAAAGGTATCATACTAATCCGCTCGTCAGTATCTGATAATAAATTAATGGTCGACATTATCGACAATGGCATCGGATTTAGTCCTGAAAATCTGAAAAAGATAAATATGCGTCTGAATACAATACATGAAATAATAGAAACGAATGCTAATGATATTGACAACAATCACGGAATCGGACTTATCAATACAAATGAAAGAATCAAGCTATACTATGGTAATGAATATGGTATTTCCGTCTCCAGCAAACAAAATCACTACTGTAAGGTGCATTGCATACTTCCTATAAATTATAACTTCTCTAAATTAGCATGTGACGAAGATACCAAAATAATATAAGCTTAGAAAAGGAGGAATTTCACTTTGTATAAGGTGATAATAATTGACGACGAAGAAATTATACTGACAGGTCTTAAAAATATTATTAACTGGAACAAGTTCAATTGTTTTATCTGCGCTACCGCAAGTAATGCCGAGGATGGTATTAATAATATTAAAAAACATCGCCCTGATATAATTCTTACCGATATAAAAATGAAAGCTATGACAGGCCTTAAAATGCTTGAACAGGTTTCAAATTGCATTTCCGGCTCAAAGGTAATTATAATGACCGGATTTCGGGATTTTGAATATGCGCGGAAGGCAATATCTCTTGGAGTTTTTGCCTTTCTGTTAAAGCCTACAAAGCTTAACGATATACAGGATGTTATCGGCAGAGCGGTAAATGAGCTTAACGTTCAGAATACTTCTATAGAAAGCTTCAGAAAATTAAAAGAGAATGAAAAGACATTCAAACCAATTCTTACAGAAAAGCTGTTTTCGGATATTATTGCATTTAAACTGACTGACTGGACAAAAGTTGAGAATTCTCTGAATTCGTACGGAGTTACGCTGAACAACTTTACTGTTATATCACTTCTTATAAACAATTTTTGTGAGATTGTCAGCCAGACAATCCTATACAGCATCAGAAATATGTTTTCCAGCAAATTCAATGGACGCTGTATAACATATTTGATTTACCCTACGCCTTATGAAGACCTTGTAATAGTTCTTTCCGCAAACAATTCCAACGAGTTGGGTTATGATAACCTTAATAATGCAGTCACAGAGATAAAATCTGACTTATTTACACTTTTTAATAAAGAAATATCTGTTGGAATAAGTGATATAGGGACTTCTGTACGTGAACTTAAGCTGAAATATCAGGAAAGCAAGCAAGCACTGGAGCACAGAAGATATATGGGCAACGGACTTGTAATATTTTTCAGGGATTTGAACACCATTTCACAGCCTGAGTATGAATATTGCAATCTAATACAACAAAATCTTTTTAACTGTATTACTTCGGGAAACAGAGACGAAATTGACAGCGTTTTATGTACCTTGATAAACTTTCTCAAAAAAGAAAACAGTCTTATTGAAGCAAAAAGCTTCTGTTATGACACAATAAAGAAACTTTACAGTTCATACAATGCACTCAATTATTCAAATCATTCTGACAACATGCCGGCTGACAACATGCCGCCATCGCTCCAATTAATGATTTCTGATTGTAATGACATAGATGCTTTGGCAGATTTGCTTTATCGGTTTTCATGTGACTTAACTCAAAAAATATATTCTTACAATAATAACGTCATAGCATACACTCTAAAACGTGCAATAGACTTTATTGAAAAAAACTATACAAAGCAAATCACCAGAGATGATATTGCAAGCAATATTCATGTAACCTCAAACTACATCAGTTCTATTTTTAAAAAGGGTATGAATATGACTCTTGTGGAGTACATTACATATTTACGAATAAAAAAGGCAAAGGAACTTTTAAAATCAGGGCAATATAAGCACTACGAAATTGCAAATATTATCGGATTTGCAGATAGTTATTACTTTTCAAAGACTTTTAAGAAATATACGGGATTATCTCCGTCTGAATGGCAAACAAATTATAACCTGAATCCGTGAACAAATTACGTATTTTCTTTCGTCAAATCCCAGGTAATGAAAAAGGCAGTGTTGAAAAGTCTGTAGATGTCTTCATAACGGTGCTGTGGAAGGCAGTTCCTGTTTTATTCGTGATAGTGCATTGATTCTGATCTACCATTTCGCACCTCTTTGTATCTCCCTTCTGCTCCGGCTTATCATAGTTACAAAAGTGCAACATAGCTCTATCAATAAAAACATTACCAGAACAACAAATTATTTCCGTTCAGTTTCATAAGCGCTTCAATAAAATAATAATCTCCGTATAGAATTGGGATATGTCTTCCCGCAGCATAGGATTCTGTGCCCATCTGCAAAATAGACTGCTCAGATACATCCCAATTGCAGAATTTTTGTTCGGTTGCTTTTAAAATCTTCATGGCAGTATTTAAATATAAGGGTTTTTCATATTCGCTCACTGCCTTTGCTATCTCAATAAGTCCGCATGCAGCGATAACGCCCGCCGTACTGTCATATATAACCGGCTCGGCAGGTGAGCGAAAATCACATTTAGCCACATATTCATCACATATATTAGAAATAAAATAATGCGCTACATTTTTAGCTACATGCAGATATTTCTCATTTTGCGTGTGGATGTAGCTTAATATAAATCCATATAACGCCCATGCCTGACCTCTTGACCAGCTTGAGCCTTCGGCATATCCTTGTCCTTTGGGTTTGCTGATAATTTCACCTGTATCCTGGTCAAAAATGACAATATGATTCACTGAATAATCGTCTCTGATGTGATTTTTAATAGTGGTATTTGCATGATGCTCGGCAATATATTTATATCTCGGATCGCCGCTCTGTTCACTTGCCCAGTACAGCAAGGGGATATTCATCATACAGTCGATAATCGCATGCCCTTTTGCCACTTCGCCGAATCCCCACGCCCTTATATATTCCGCTACCATATTATACCTTGCGGCAAGCATATCAGCCGCTCTTAACCCTCTTTTTCCGGCATTTTCATCTTTATTAATCCTGTAATTGGCGACAGCCGAGGTAAGCCACATAAATCCCACATCATGATGCAGCCTGTAATAATCGTCAAACGCGGCGTCAAGAGCAACCTCGCATTCTATTGCCTTATTTTTATACTTTACATCCTTGGTGTGTAAATACATCAGCCACATGATACCCGGATAAAATCCATTTGTCCACCAGCAAATATCGTCTATCGGCAGTTCAAACACCGAGCTTTCATACTTTCCGTTTTTTGTTGTGTACGGAAAAAGAGTCTCTATCTTATCAAATGTGTAGCTGATTTTATTTTCAGCCTTTGTGAGGATTTCTGCAACCCATTGACTATCGTTTTTATCTATATATATCATTATTCTTCCCCCTAAAGCAAGACCGCCGTTAGGCGGTCTTATAATTATTTGTAATTTGCGAACGGCTTAATATTTCCGTCATTTGAAAAAATCATAGTCTTAAACTTATAACCTGTTATATCAGCAGGGATTATGTAATTAATCGGATAATTGGTAATAGTTCCGATGGTATCAGCCGGAATTAAACCCTTTTGCACATTTACTAATTTATTTGCCCCGTCATAAACCGCAAAATACAAATCCGCCGCATCGTTAGTAAGACTGTCTATTGCAACTCCGCTAATTGATCCGTCCGCAACCAATGCAGAAGCTAAATTCCCGCTTGCATTTTTATAAATCGTATTAAGTATGACAAATGGATATTGTGCGTTTTTTACTATTACATAGAAATCCTTCGTAATTGTTTTACTGTTTTTTGTAACAGATGCCGTTAATTTGACCGATGTATTCACAGATGGTATTGTAACTGATCCATCGGTTGCCAATGTGGATGGCGAGGTGCTTGACCAAGTAATCGAAAGACCAGTATCAGTCAATTGTGGCAAAGAAATATTTGATATTGCTACTTTAGGAAGATCGATCTTAGTCAAGTCGTTGATTATTGCAATTTCATCAGGATCGGTAGTAAATTCAAATGCCATTCGTATCCTGTTTTCATTTGCGGCTGAATAATCGGCAATCGGATTTTCCTTTGTGTAGAACGATGAAGGATATGCTGTTGTATTCTGACCTGCCGGAAGAGCCGTTGTTATATAACTACTGCTTTTAACAAACTCAATGCTCAGGAACTTATCTCCGGCCAATTCCTTTTGAACTGCTCCTGTAATATCAAAAGTATATTTTACACCGCTGCCGCTGCCGCCTGTTCTGAGCTCGCCTACTTTAGAGCCCGGAGTTATCAGGCTGTCGTAATTATTTCCGCAAATAACATTTCCTGTAGCGGTTCCTCCGCTTCCTTCCTCCCAGCTGTCATTTGCAACATAATTAAAATCAATATAATTAATATTGCCGTCCGCCCTCGTAAGATAAATTGTTGCTGTTTTAACTATGCCGTTTACGCCGGATAAATCAAAGCCCATTAATGCTTTACGCGATGAATCGTTGGAAGTGTTAATAGTAGTTGCGTTGCCAAACGACAAATTGCTGTTTGAACCTGTTGTAGTAATATGTGTGCAGGTATCCTTTGCCGCCAACAGATATCCCAAAGCAGGTACGGTGAGCGGAAATTCTTTATTTCGTGTTGGCTCGCCTTCTTTGGAAATCGCAGCGGTCAGAACAACATTTTCATCCGTTAAGGCAGGTCTTGTCACATTACCATTATTCGTAATCACAGCCGTGTTGCTTGACGACCATGTAATGTTCGAGCCGTATAAGCCTGACGAAGGGAGAGAAATGGTTTTTTGGGTTGAATCATAGTTGACGGAAAGCGCGTTATAGTCAAGTTCGGTTGACTGTATGGTTCCAACCGTTGCATCGAAGGTTTTTGTTGCTGTTTCCGCACCTGAGACAATGGTCGCTGTGAGCGTGACATTCGTATTTGCGGCAGGTGTTTTGTATTTTGCCGTATAGGTATCACCGCTGTCTATAATTTCAAGAACGTTGCTGTCCGAAGATTGCCATGTAATTGCCGCCCCCTTCACCGAACCGGTTTTCGGAAGCGTAAGATCACCTGTAACGTTTGCTACGTTTCCAAGATCAAGCGCATTCGAGTCCTTATACACCGCCACCTTGTCAGGATCATTTTCAACCGTCAGCTTCAGCTTCGGTTTATAAGCGTCTCCTGCTGTGGTTTCTTGGGAATATATTTTAATTCCATAGGTTGAGCTTGCGGAATAGGTGGTAATTAAGCGTAAGGTAAGAAGGTTATCCTTCTCATTCAAAACTGCATTGGTAATATCAGAATATGTAAGCGTTCCAAGTGTTAATGATGGCCGTCCTGTGCCGTTATTAAAAATCTGTGTAGCACTTGAAGCCATGGTTCTGGAATTGGTCCATGTTAAATCGGTTGAAATTCCGGTAGCAGTACCGGATGTGCCTTTTCCAGCCCCTTCTGTCCAATTATCATTGGCTACATAATATATTGCATATGGCTGATTATTTTGCGGACTTGGGCCCGTGAGCTGCATAGAAAGCTCAGCCTTTGTTATGATATAATCCTGCGCCCTTGCGTTTGATAAATCAAACTTCAAAAAGACCTCTCTGCTTAGCACATTGTTGGCTGCTACGGAATATATAGGGTCTACCGCGCCAAAATTATTGCCGGCATTTCCGCTTTGCACATATGTATCGGCCGAAACATCGACATAATCCGTAGCGGTTTCAGCAAACGCAACCTGCGGCAAACTCATGATACCGCACATAAAACAAAATAAAACCATTGCATTTAAAATCCTTTTCATAACCATCCTCCTTAATTAATCTTGATAAGTAGATTTTATATTAAATTACTAAATAAGTAAAGGTGGATTTTTTAGATTTTAGTGTGTACTTTTTAGTTTTATTTTTTTATTTTCTATTATTATATAATCATCTGTAAATTCAATATTTTTTTGTTTTTCGCCATGTTTAACAGGACAGACAACCACTAAAAAAGCGTCATTATTTTTACCGGTTATCCTTGCGTAATCCTGCGTATCAGACGGTATACACCCCGGAACGATTGTACCTTTTGAAAGTGAAATGACAGGTTGTTTCGGCAAAATTACCTTGGTGTATATATCCGTGTCAAAATGACCTTTGGAATATATGTTCCAACCCTCAATTTTTGAGTCGCCGGAGCAAAGCGGCAAATTAAAGGTCGTATTTCCGCAAAAGCCTTCTATTTGGTCATAAACAACCAAATAATTACTGCTTTTCTCCAAAATTATATGCCTTGTCTGCCTTCCGCTTCCATTCGGGTTGTTCACAGTTAATATCACATAATCATATTCACTGTTTGTTTCAAAATGCTTTATGCCGTTCTCCCTATCCTCAATCATACCTAACCCTTTGCCCCTCAATACGTTTTCACTGTTGAATTGCAATGTTGAATGGGCTGCCGAGCTTCTGTACCACTTCAGGCTGCTTTCAAAATAACTGACTACGCAAGGATCCAACGAAATCGGTACTTTATTTGAAAAATAAGAAAAACTTCCCAAATCAAAATGTCCGTGCGCACCTGAATTTTTGGAGCATATTACCGTTACATGCGTGTCTCTTTCGGTTTCAGCGTCATTTCTTAAAACGGCAACCCCAAAATCCGGATAGCATAAGCTCTTTAAGGCGCCCCCCCTGTCTTTGGGAACATTATCAAAGTCAATCATAATAAAAGGCAATAACCATCCGTTCAATCCCCCAAACGCAATATGCCCGCCCGCTTTTTTCCATGTTGCCAAAAGTCTGTCGGCAAATGCTGCGTCGGTATCCCTGAATAGTTTTGACGCTATATTAAAATGAAAGTAATTTTTACCCGTACCCAAGTTATCATCGCCAAATATAAGATGTGATATTTCATTATTTTTATATTCATATTGCGGCATCTGCACCTCGAGCATATACTCATACATCATTTTAAATTTATGATTCAGGGTAAAGTCCGTGCCGTCATAGCGTTTAAGCGCAATTGCATAAAAAATGATATGCTGCAAAACCGCTGAATGATATCTCATCGATTCCGGCCATATGCCTTCATCATTTGTCAAATTTTCCAAATGCTCATAAATAACAGCCTTTGAATTTTGCAAATAAATAAAACTAAGAGGATGTTCGGGAAAAGTCATTGCGAAATACGCAAGCCCTATAAATTGGTCGGTTGTCCAGTTTCCGCCCAGCAAAAGCTGAGATTTATCTTGCAGCTCATCGAAATACTCAAGCCCTTTGTTTGCGCCTCTTGTACCTTGCCCCAAATAATCAGCTATGAAAAAAATCCCGTTTCGTATCTTTACATTTTCATCTGTTGTAATAAAACCGGGTATTTTTCGTATTATATCATAAATCATGCAAAGCCCCGCCATGGCTCTGCCCATATGTACAGTGCCGTAACCATCGTCAAACGGCTTTGTACCAAACTCCATAAAATGAAGCACACCCGTCTTCTTCATTTCGTAAAGCATGTATATAAGCTCGTTTTTTGCTTTTATCGCATACTCCATATTGCCTGCAAGCAAATATTCAATTGCGTCAGCGCAAGATAGTTCAAATATATAGTCCCATCGAATATGCGTCAGCCGATTCCAGTTATACTGCTCCTCACCTATCGGAGTATAATTTTCATCGTAAAAACGAATTCGTATAATAAACGGATTTTCAAGCATATTTTGTTGTTTGATAAACAGCTTTAATGTATAGTCCTTTTTCGGATTAGCATGAATGAAATTATTTGATGAAATTGTTGTATTTTTACTTATTGATATTACATTGTTGACGGATTGTCTGCCTAAATTGCCGAAAGTTTCTTTTTTGTCGGATGATACTATCTGATAGTTTCCTGAAAAATCATCATTTTCAATTCTATCACTCCCAGCGCCGACTTCTTCTAAAATCACTTTGTCTATATTGACCTCGCCGTCCAATAGGCAAAACTCAACTTTTATGTATTTTGCCGCTGGCATTGATATAAAATTAAATGGTAATAGTCTCCATGCTTTATAATTATAAGCGATATTTTTGGCATCTGAAACGCTGTATTCGTTTGCCAATGTCTTTATTCGCTGCCATTCCCTTTGTATAAGGGGATTTTTCAAGTTGTTTTTAATTACTTCAAAATCTCTTTTTCCAAAAAATATGTACTCATCATCTTTTGTATAATCCTTTTTAGTGATTGATTTTTTCCGCTTAGCATCAGCGTTTTTCTTTTCTACCTCGGCAATATCCATACATTTCTTCTGCTTAAAAAGTTCGATGGCGCCGTGAAGCCCGCTCAGCATAACCCATCCGTTGCCGTCACAGGCTATTTTTATTTCCTCATCCGTTGAATTTTTATTGTCAAGTATCTTCTGCGCCTCGGCAATTTTATAATGAAGTATCTCTTTAGAAATGTCTGAAAAAAGCTCGCTGTCCTTGAATAATAGCCCGCTTGCCTCCATAATCAGATTATTAAGTTTTTCTCTGCTCAATTTAAGCTCCATTCCGCCGCCAATACCGGCGGCACAAATATTTTATGAAAGCGCTTATCCTAACCCGCCGAAATTGGCAGAGGAATGACAAGAGCGCAAATTTCGCATCTGCCTGTTTGCGAATATACGCTTTCGCAAACAAATGGCATGCGATTTATTTTGGTTAGCTTGGAAGAATATACGGTTTCTTTCAAACTATTATCCTCCCTATGGGTAGCCCCGTTTAATTTATAAATCCCGATTTGCATAACGAAGTAAGATTATTTGCGTTGAAGTAAAATATTTTAATTTCATGATTGTCTTTCAGATTCAAAACAAAATCCCTTGTTGATAAATCTTCGGTATTGCAGTTCAAGATTTCAATGTTGCTTAGTTTGTTGTTATTAAAATATGCTACATATATTTTGCCCGAAACATAATTATATGTATTATTATTGATACTGAAAGCTAATTGGTTGTTATTTTTGGATATATTTTTTATCAAAACATTTGGTTTACTGTTTACTGTTAATATCATTGTCGTCAACGGACGTACGGTGATGGTATTATCTAAATTGTATTGTCCTCCATTAACCAAATCCGTTACGCTTCCGCCATAGGATTCATCATAATAGGTATATGAATTGACAGAGTCGCAGTTCATTAAAATCAAATAGTTTCCATACTTTACTATACTTAATTTTTTAAATCCGAAAGGCGTTTTCTGTTCGATATTAGCAACGATATCGTTTGTGCCGCTGACATAGTGAAGTCTTGTTATCGAATCCGGCGAGGCGGTTTTGTTTCTGAAATCCAATGCGGCATATAAGTATTCACCATTATTTTTAAAGGCTATTGTACCTGCCGTTTCATCTGTAAAAACAAACCTATCTTTTTCATATGGGAACAGTTCAGTGACACTTGGCAGATTTGATAATGCGCTATAATTTAAGAATAGTTCCAACGCTTCATCAATATTGCCGACCGTTACCGCGCTGTATGTGGTTGTGTCCATCATATAAACCCTGCCCTGCGCGATATATTTCTGAAGCATTTTAATAGCATAACCGTTATTTAAGTACAATGCCGCAGACGGCGCAAATATGTAGCGCGGGTCCCGTGACGGATTGTAATTATTGCGCCAGCCGATGGAAGCTTCATTCATCATTACGGGGTTGCCAGCGGCATCATTTCGTTCATAAAAAAAGTTTGCCATAGCATTAATCATAGTGTTTGCCGCTTTTATTGCATTGCTGTTGCCCGTAAGCGCTGCAATATTTGCCACAAGTTCGGCTGTTGATACACTATACCCCGGGTCATATCCTCCCGCATATGTGCCGCCAGGCTCCATAGCGACGCCCTTATCCGAAACCCAGTTATTTCCATACGGATTTAATGTCACACCACAAGCAATATCTATATAACTGTTCACAACATTATCTGTCCATTTTTGAGAATTGTTCAAAAGCCCTATTGTATTGTTATGGTAAATCAATGCCAACTTATCAGCTGCATCCTGATTTGGAGCGTGCCCGGCTCCAGTTACAGCCATATAATTCCGCGCATTCTTAAACATCTCAAGATACGCCGTTCGTCTTGAAACTTTTGGGGTTGCGCTGTCATCATCATTTTCTATAAAGACATCCAGAAGTCCCTGGTTATTTACCGTGTCATAAATTTCACACAGTGCTTTCGATAATCCAACCTGACCAAACCCCTCCAATGAACTTCCGTTTGCATTCTTGCGAATTGGGCCTCCTATCCAGCTGTTGTCGGCGCTTTGAAATCCTCCGTTCAAACCTTGCGCAATGCATAAAAAGTCCAGCGCTTTCAATATTCTGTCAAGCATTTCGGATTTTTGAAAATATGGAGACCATGAGCTATTGTATGCTTTCGCAAAGAGATAAAGTGTGTTCATAGTTGCTAAATTGCTTGTAAATGTCCTAGGGTAATTCGTATCCTTCCATTGCTGTTTGGTTGTGTATGTATATATTGCGCCGTTGTATGTTAACATCCCTTCAAAAATGGATAATTCACTGTTCTGTGATAACAGATTATTCATTTTAGTTCCGTATGCCTGCCATGTCATCATCTTTGCGATTCCGTCGTTTACAGCCTTTTTCAACTGTTCATAGTTTGTAAGCGTACCGCTGACCGGACTGCCCAGAGGAGCTTTACAGGCGGTCTGATTAATTACCGGGGACATAGGCGAAGTGTGGGAGTAAACTTCAAAAATCTTCCGGCTCGGCTCAGACTGTATTGCAACCGGAGTTGAACCATATGGAGTGGCCTGCCCTGTTGAATATAGCTTAAGCCTCAGCGTGTTTTTGCCTTGCGTTATTGATTTTGGCAGCATGTATGTTGAATAATAATATCCTGCATCAAAGGTTTTCATGCCGTTTATTCTGTCCAGCTCGGGAGTTGAAGTACCATAAGCCGCATTGATAAGGTTATCGCTTGTTGTCAGGAAAAGCATTCCGTTCCCCGAATCGCTGCCATCGAGTTTTACCGTTAAATAATTGACAGCAGCAGGATTCAGCGAAATATCAAACTCTACAAATCCGTCCTTATTAAGTCTGATTCCATCGGCTTCGGTATCGGCATTAAAAAATGTAACATTATGTATATTCTTACTGTTTGCATAAGTAAAACGAACCATTTTTGAGATGTTTTCATCTAAAAAATATATGTCCTTAAGCGCAATCACGTTTCCAAGCTGAGCTTTAACAGCGATATAAGATAAATTGGCATAGTCAGAAATTGTTATTTCTCCGGTGTTCGGGTCGATAGATACTCCGTCATAATTGTTGTTCAGCGACCAGCAAAGCGGCACGCCGATCATCTTCTCGCCGTTCTGGTCATAGCAATCCGCAATCGCCGTATATGCGGCACTATTGTATTGAGTTTTTAAAATATAACTATTTTTTGATAAATCAATACCTGTAAGCACTCTATCATAATCATAATTTTCAACTATTAATTTTGGGCGATAGACCGGGTCGCTGTACTCCATGGAATAGTATGAAGAAGGAAAGGTTACTTTTTGTGTAGAATAAAGCACAAACGAAATATAATTGCTTTGCGAAATCTTATCCTTTATAATGCCGGTCACATCAAACCTGACATTCGAATACCTTGCAGCCGCTCTTGGCAAAACGCCCAATGCCTGCGATAAAGGCGGCGCGTTTTCAAAGCATATCTCGTCTCCCATTGCGGTTCTGCCGGTTCCTTCTCCCGCCTTCCAACTGTTATCGGCAACATAACCTATACCATTCGTTGAATAGTTATTGTTATCTATCATGCATAGTTCTATGTTTATTGATTTTACATTCCTGATATTTATTGTTGACAGATCAAATTTCAAATAGCTTTTTCTTGTCGGTGTGCTGTCTGTACCCTCGGCGGCAATTTGCAGGTCGGTTATCCCGCCAAAGTTTAATTTAGATGCAGAGCCCCCATTCACTCTGGCATCCATAAAACAGTCAACCGATGTAGTCGCCGTTCCTGCACAAACATAAACGGGGCAAATTATAAATGAAACGGCTAACAGTAATCCCAGGAGCCTCCTTATCATACGCTTTACTCCTTCCGCAGATCAGTAGCGCTTATTCCAAAATATTTTTTAAATACATTGCTAAAGTGTTTTTGATCGCAAAATCCAACTGCCTCGGTCACTTCATATATTTTCATATCCGTATCCTGTATCAAGGAATATGCTTTTTCCATTTTCAGTTTCATTACATAATCCTTAAAATTTACCCCTGTGTGCTTTTTAAAGAAAACACTGAAATAATACGTATTCATATAGGCGATTTTTGCTACGGTTTCAAGCTTAACATTTTCTGATATGTTTGCTTCAATATATTCCTTAATTTTTTCTATTTCAAATGTATTCCGGCTCTTTTTGCTGCTTGATATGCTTCTTACAAACTGGATTATCATATCCTCGACATATTTGGCAGCCTCACTGAATTTTTCGGTATCTTTAAGGGTTTTTAATATCAAAGCCTCGTCAAACATTTTCTCAAGAATGGGATTATTTACAGTATGCCTGATATACTCAACCGCGGAAAACAGCTTCATAACGGCAATATCTTTAACACCCAAAGAATCCTTCTTTATATGATTAGAAACTAATGATAATCCTTCTGTTATTTTTTGCTCATTCAGTTCCTTTATGTTTTCAATCAAGTTATTCAGCAAATCTCTTATGGCCGTTTTTGAATCCTGAGCAAACAAGCTGATATCTTTTCTTTTATAAATTCTGTTATTATCAAAAAAATAACTGTATTGCAACGCAATTAACGCATCATTATAAGAATTGATTATTTTCTTCGTTCCTATGAATGCTTGACCAATCGCTCCGTCAATTCTTATTTTAAATCTTTCTGTAAGCTCACTTAAAATTCTTTCAGCGTCATTAACGGCAGCCGCAAAGCCGGCAGCGTCATTATCAATTGTATATATTTTACATATATAATCATGGTATTTTATAACATCTAAGTTTAAACTTGAAAGATGCTCAAATACATTATTCAAAGAATTTGTGTCTATACTAAGAACAAGAACAGCGAAGCTTTTTATATCATCCGTAATTATGCCGAATTCGTTGTCATTTTCCTTTTTTATCAAAAGCTTATTTTTGATTTTTAATACAATATCGTAAAGAGCGTTTTCGTTAATTGGTTTTAATAGATAGTCTCCGGCTTCCAACCTCAGCGCCTCTCTTACATATTCAAAATCCTGATATCCGCTGATAAAAATGAAATTAGTGTCAATATTCTTTTCTTTTATTGCTTTCAAAACCTCAAGTCCCGTCATTTTAGGCATCGCTATATCCGATATGACAATTTCAGGTTTTTTCTCTGTAACCAGGTTATAAAGTTCCTCGCCGTTTCTTGCTTCACCAACTATGTTTATCTGTAGCGCGTCCCAATCGAGTATATTCTTCAAACCTTTTAATATGATATATTCGTCATCGGCAATAATGGCATTCAGTTTATTTTTCATGATAAATGTCCTCTATCAAAAATTTTTGGTATTGTAATTTTTACCAAAGTACCCATTCCTACAGAGCTTTCAATTTGAATTCCAAATGGCTCACCGTATAATAGTTTAATTCTGTCGTTTATGCTTTTTAATCCAATATGCTTCGTGGTATCGGAATTTTGGGAGAAAACGCTTTTTAACTTATCTTCACTCATTCCGCATCCATTGTCATATATAGTAATAATAACCTCATTTTCTGTCATATGCGAACTTACTGTAATGGCAAGCTCAGTTTCATCGTCTGTTATTGCATGCTTTATTGAGTTTTCAACTATCGGCTGCAAAATAATTTTTTGCATTAAACAATCAAGAGTCTCTTCATCCACATTAAATATAACATTAATAATATTTTTATATCTTAATTTAACAAGATCCAAATAGTTTTTCAACATTTCAACTTCATCATTAAGCTTTACCAGTTCATTTTGTGTTCCTAGCAAATAACGCAATTGTTCAGCCAATGAAGTTACCATAAGGCTTGTTTTTTTTGCCTTTTCCTCTTTGGCAGTCATTCTGATTATTTCCAGAGTATTGTATAAGAAGTGAGGTCTTATCTGCATTTTAAGAGCATTCAATTCCGCTTCCTTTTGTTTTATTTGATAAAAATATTCCTTATCAATATGTTCTCTCAAAGATAAAGCCATATCATCAATAGCGGCAGAAATTCTCCCGAGTTCATCGTCGCTCTTAACTCCGTTTTTAATATTAAAATCCCCGCATTTAATTCTGCTAAGCTTATCCATTATAACTTTTATCGGTGAAAACATTGCAAATGCCGAACCGATAGAAAGGACTATAATTAAAAAAATAATAATCAGATTCGAAACATACAGTACTGCTTTTATATTATTTATGTCTTCAAAAATATCGTTTTTGTTAAATTTAATATAGGCATTCCAGCCTGTAATATCTGATTTTGCCGTAATGTAAAATTGATTCCCATCGCTCATAATATCACTGTTATTTTGAGAGATATCAAAAACCTTAATATTATCAAGAGTAATCTTTGAATCAACTTCACGGTAACGATTTGAGTAAACACAAAAATTATCCTTATCCAGAATTTGAAATCCGGACGATTTTTTAATTCCCGACATATTATACGCATTTACAAAATAATCAATACTTACATCAATAACCATTATACCTTCAAGTTTACCCGACTTGTAGTATTTCTTCGAAAAGCTGAACACATAATTATATATCCCGTTGAAGTAATTCTGAGAATGAAGCCCGGTTATCTGAATCTCATTATCTTCATTAGTAATTTTCTCAAACCAGGCTTCGTCTCTGAAATTGTAAAACGAATTCAAAAATTTGTTTTCTCTTGAAACCGTTTCCCAATATCCATTATTGTTTATCACAATTATGTTTTCAATATTCTTGTTTTTATTCAGATTATACCTTAGTATATCCTTTACCCTTGAATCACTTGAATAAGGCAAGGAAGATATTTCGTCAAATATATTTGTACTGTTTGAAAAGTTATTCAGTATGCCTTGGATATCCATTATGTTTTTATCAAATTCCGTGGCAATATTCTGTGTTAAGTTTTTAAAATTATTAACGGTTGTCGTTTCATAACCGGCTGCAAAATAGATAAAAACACCCCATACTATGACCGTCGGCAACATAGACAACACAAGAAACGAAAGCAATAATTTAACAAATATACTTTTATGAATATTCCTTATCTTTATCATAAAACCCTCTTCAATCCAATAAATTTATATAGCGGTCATAGGCTGACTGATATGACTTTACAACATTGTCGATTCCCATACTTTTTATTCTCTCAATATATTTCTCAAAATTTTCTATCGGCTCTTTTCCAACGATAAACTTATTTATCATTTCATCATTATAGCTCTTAATCTCATTAAATTTCTTTGTTACATTATTTGACTCTTCAATTGTGTATTTGAGGGTAGGTAATGACCTTGTGAGGTCTGCATCCTTCCACACATTAATGGCATCCTTTTGTCTGAGCTGCATAAATTGATTAAAATAATCCATACTTTGCACCACAGGATAACCAAACGGAACAGCATACTGGGATATTGCTTCGTTCATAGATAATCCCTTTGGATTGTGAACAATATCCTCAGTATAAGTCGGTACACCATTTTTCATAGTATAACTTTCGCCTTCAACACCAAAATTGAATAGTTTTTGTCCCTCTTCACTATAAGCATAATCCATCCATTTTACAGCCTCTTTAACATTTTTACATTCGGACGAAACTGCATAACCTAAAGATGTTACCGATGTTACAAATTCGCTGTTAACAACATACTTTTTCCCGTCATTTGCCTGCAGCCACGGCATACCAACAAGGCTAAACTTAGGGTCCACCGGAGCCATTAATGTAGTCAGTCTGCCAAGACCGCCGCCTGCAAGACCATACCATGTACCACCTAAACCTTTAGAAACTTTTTGGTCAAACTGATTTCTGTCATTTACCATGTAATCGGGGTCTATTAATTTTTCATTGTAAAGTTTATTCATCCATGTAATGTATTCTTTATATTCCGACTCGGTCCAACCGCATTTAACCGTTCCGTTATCAACGTAAAACATATCCTTGCCCCAGAAATTAAACATTCTGTCTATCCCGAAAGATTTTTCTGCCAAATATGGTATTTCATCAGCTTTTCCATTGCCGTTGGGGTCCTTCTCTTTAAATGCTTTTAACACATAATAAAATTCATCTCTTGTCTGCGGCATTTTAAGCCCAAGTTTATCAAGCCAGTCCTGTCTGATCTGAAAACCTTGAAACACTCTCAATTCCTGCTGCCCTCTGATAAATGGGAAGTTATATATATTACCGTCGGCTTCCGCAAGCTGCGAATAAATCGTCTTATCTGATTTCATTAAATTTACAAGATTAGGCGAATATTTTTCAATATAGCTGTCAAGGTTTATGATTTGTTTATCATTCGCAAGCTTTAACGCTCCGCCGAATGTATTCCAATTTAAAAGTAAAAGGTCTGGTAAATCATCGGACGCAAATACTAAGTTAACCTTTTCGTTTTGGACATGCTGAAAGTCGATTTCGATACCGCTTAATTCTTTCATCTTCTGAAACGCTTTTATTTCATTGTATGTATAGCTCTTTCCAGCTATGGATACTGTCAGGTTGGTTACAACAGACAATTTCATAGGCCCATTAACAATAGGCATTTTAAGCGGTTCAGGCTGCGCCGAAGATAAATCAAATTTCTCCGAACTGCTGCCGGCAGACCGGTTTGTTTTCACGCCCATACAACCGTTTAAGAAGATTAAAATTGCCAGACAAACGTATACAAATTTTAGTGTATTTTTCATAACACTTTTCCTTTCTAAATAAAAACTTTAAATCACTCTTTGATTGCTCCAAGCATTACGCCTTTTGTAAAATACTTTTGCAAAAATGGGTAAACAAACAGTATTGGGACTGTCGCAACTATGATTACGGCATATTTTATATTTTCAGCAATAGACAGCTTATCAATAGTCACTGTATCCTGCATCATTTTACCGCTGTCGTTTAATATCAATATCTCTCTTAAAATAAGCTGAAGCGGCCACATTTGTCTATCGTCCAGATAAATCATTGCGTTAAACCAGCTATTCCAATGAGCAACCGAATAATACAATGCAATAACAGCTAAAATTGGTGTTGATACAGGTAAAATAATACTGTACAGGATTCTCCAATGACCGGCGCCGTCTATCTTCGCGGATTCCTCCAAGCTGTCGGGAATCGTACTAAAATACGTCCGTGTCATTATAAGATTGAACGCACTTACAGCAGTAGGCAACAGTATGGCAAGTCTTGTATTTAAAATACCGATATTCTTAACCAATAAATATGTGGGAACCAACCCTCCGTTCACAAACATTGTGAATGTAATGTACATCATAAAGACACCGCGCAGTTTAAAACCTTTTCTTGATAAAACGTACGCTCCCAATATTGTCAGTAACATATTTACTGATGTGCCGAAAACAACATAAAAAATTGTATTAAGATAACCGCTCCAAATGTCTGAATTTTGAAATACCGCATAGTACGCATTTAACTGAAATCCCAAAGGATACAGCAGCAAACCTGCCGACTGTGATATTTCGGTGGGGTTGCTCATTGATGCAAATAATACATATAGCATGGGATAGAGGCATATCACCGATAGAAATAACAGAAAAAATACATTGAATACATCAAACGTAACTGAACCGACGGTTTTTCTTTCTACCACAAGATTCCCTCCTTTACCACAAACTGGTTTCGCTGAATTTCTTGGACACATAATTAGCCGATAGCAGCAAAATAACATTAATGATTGTATTAAACAGATTAACAGCTGTACTGAAGCCGTAATCCGGAGCCGTTCCGAATGCAAGCCGGTAGACATACGATGAGATAACATCAGCCTTATCCATTACCAAATCATTATACATAAGGATTATTTTTTCGGCTCCAAGCGACATCATTTGCCCGATTCTAAGTATAAACAATATAACCATAGTAGGCATTATCCCCGGCAAAGTAACATTCAGCATTTTTCTCCATCTGCCGGCACCGTCGATGGTTGCCGCCTCATACAAGTCCATGTTAATACCGGATAGCGCAGCCAAATATATTATGGAGCCCCACCCTACCTCCTGCCATATTCCCGAAATTACAAATATCGGCGTGAACATGCCCGATTCGCTCATGAATGCTATTCTTTCGCCGCCGAACATAGCTATAATGTTGTTTATAATACCGGAACGTTTGGTGAAGTCAAACACCAACCCTACCGCCACAACAAGCGATATGAAATGGGGTAAATAGGTTATGGTTTGCACACCGCTCTTTAATTTTTGGCTTTTCAACTCATTCAGCAGCAACGCAAGAATAACAGGCGCAGGAAAGCCGAATATTAAATTGACCAAGTTGATTCTTAGCGTATTCCATAACACATTAATAAATTTCGGGCCGGTAAAGAAGTTTATAAAGTGCTCAAGCCCTACCCATTCGCTACCAAAGATACCAAGCCGCGGCGAGAAATTCTTAAATGCCAGAATTATTCCCAGCATCGGAATATACTGAAATACAAGGTAGTATAAAAATACCGGCAAAAACATAATATAAAGCGTTTTATCCTGTCCGAGCAAACTTAACATAAAACTCCGGTTTATCCACGATGTTGAAGAGGTAGTTTTCAGTCCATTTGAACTTAACGCAACGCCTTGTTTTATTCTCTTCATTTAATTCAGACCCCTTAAAATAACTATTTCATTAACCGAATCTCTATATGACCTTAAAAACACCTTATCCGCGCCCATAAAAGAATTGTCCATTGACACAATATCTTTCATTGAACCTATGGAAACCTTGTATGCTGCTTTGTCATAAACATAGACATTTAAACTCTTCGGAATGGCAAATACCCTGCTGCTCACCGCACTGTTTGATGAATTATCATCAATAGTGATACAAAGTGCCGTATCATCTATATATGATACCATGGCTACAGCGGTAAGTAAATTAATCGCATATGTAGAGCCGTTCCAACTTCTAATCTCAAGCGAAGAATTGTCGTTGTACAAGCATCTGAAAGAGTCAACCTCTTTTTTTGCGTTCAATTTAAACTGTATGACATTGCCTTTTGTCAACTGGGAAAACAGCAGACTGTTATGGTCGGTAGGGTCTTCCATCACAACGTCTCCCAAGTCCGGGAATTGCGTGTTATTCGTCATTGCGGGAATTAACGTAAGCGGCTTGCCGTCCTGATAACCGGTAATAACGTTGACAACGCCTCTATTTTCATCATTAACAGATTTCATACTATTCACTACAAAGATAGAGCTGTTCCACGGCAGGCTTGCATCGGCGGAGCTCGTCAGGTCAATGCCGTAGTTTACAATCGACTTTACCTGCCTTTGCTTGTTGGAATCATAGAGCTCAACATTGTAAAATACATCTCCCAAAAATATGCTTGTATCTGTTACCATATAATTGTCTTCGTCGGTTTTGTCCGATGGAATATTAAACACTATTGTGGAAGAAGGCGCCAAATACAATCCTCCGAAGCTGGGTATCTGGGTAGTTTTATAATACATGGATTGAACCGGGTTATCCTTGGAAAAGTTATTTTCGTCATATCCCTTATAATCCAGCACTCCTGTATAATCTACCGCTGTTTTAATTTTTCTTACCAGTTTATCGCTGTTGTTTTGATATTGTATTAGAGAATATTGCTTTACTGCCGCGTATGCGTCGCCTGCGCTTAAATTGTCGTCGCTTAATGATACATTATTTGCAAGTGTCAATATCATTATTGAACCTGACTGTTCAAACACTTTCAGTTGATAATTCTGCTCAATATTTCCATTTTTATTCTTGTCAATAACATATGCATATTTATATTCCGAAACAACCGTGTCGCTCACACAGAAAACTTCTTCAAACGCATTCAATAAATATGTGGCCTCGTCTCCTATTTTAATGTTTTCCGTGCTGTCAAACGCAATGCTGTATTCGGATTTATCTATTGTGATAGTTTTAAGATCACCATCTGATTTAATTTCGTTTATTTTTCCTGTTGCCGAAGCATCGGAAAATAATATTGTGGCAACTTTGCCATCAAGGCTTACAGACACCGACGCAACCCAGTTTTTCACAGCGTCTGCTATCTGTATCGTTTTGTTGTCCTTAATGAGCTTTATGCTATCAAACTCATCTATTTCAAATTGCGACGGCACATTATTATTTTTTGAAAAATAAATTTTATCCTCTGTAATTCCGGAAAGCATTGCATTTTGGTAAGCGGTAACAAAAACGGTGTCATAATCTTCGCCGCTGCTTGATATAAACTTCAATTTACCCTGTTTAATATTTAAAAGGTTTATATTATGTTCCTCACCTACCGCAACCCTGCCATTGTATATAATCCTTATACCTACGGGAAATGTAGCCTTTTTTTCAGCTCCGTTTGCCGTTTCGTTATATGATATCTGACCGGCTGATATTTCCAAGATATTTTTTGCTTCAATTTCCAATATCTCGTTATTGTCGCTGATTAAGTAACCAAGAACTACATTATCTTCAGTAACATTATCTTTGCAGTAATAATATGTAACAGAATATCCAAGCATATTCTCAATACCGGAATCGCCCGTTTCATATGTATCAGAAACCGAATTTGATAAAATCTTCACACTACCTTCATCTGACGCTGCTTTAGGCGAATCAAGACCTGTTACAGAATTTGCGGTTACAAGTCCCTTTGCCTTTGTAACTTTAAGCTTTGATTCAAGAAGTGTATTGTCAGATACTTCATAATTAAGCATAGTTGAATAATCCGACTGTTCTAAAAGATTTACTTCCAAGGCATTATATAAAATAGTTGCCATGGTCTGTAGTGTTATCTCGGCATTAACATCTTTTGCAACCACATTACTGAGCAATTTGTTTTGATTTGCTATTTTTAAATACCCCATAGGATATCCCCCGTTGTTTTCGGCGGCAATTTTATAGCCGAGCATGGAGACTGTGATTTTTATAGCCTGCCCGTATGTAATCGGACTTTCAGGGTTAAAGGTATTATTATCATAGCCGCTTATAAAGCCTAAACTTTTAGCAATCGAAACATAGCCGTCAAATTCTTCCGAAACATCGCTGAATCCGGAGGCAGGAGAAACTTTTGCCATATCGTCAAGCCCGTATTCTTTAATAGACGCTTTCACGAACTCACCCCTTGTAGCGGTTTTGCCGCCATCAAAGGTATTTATGTCAATGATTTTTAAGAATCCTAAAACCGTTACTGCTTTGTCTGTAGTATTGTCACTCTGATCAGTTACCTGTGCAGATGCCCCAAAGGCCAGAGGTATTAAAGAAAAGATAACTAAAAGTATAACTATTTTTTTTATCATCTTAAGCTCCATTCCGCCGCCAAATGCCGGCGGCACAAATATTTAATGAGAATTCTTATCTCTCCGCCGCCGGTATTTGGCAGAGGAATGATAAGAGCTTAAATTTCGCATCTGCCTGTTTGCAAATATATGCTTTTGCAAACAAATGGCAGGCGATTTATTTATTTAGTTTGAAAGAATATACGGTTTCTTTTCAAACTAAGCACTACCTTTCAATAAATTCAACAGTCTGAATACAATCGTTGCGGTTTGCGCCCTGGTTGCGTTGTCCTGTGGTCTGAATGAGTTGTCGGGGAATCCGCCAACCAAACCGAGTGAACTGATTTTCTCCACCGAAGTCTTTGCGTAATCGCTGATTTGATTTTTGTCACCAAATTCAATTTCCTGATTATCCTTGCCTGAAATTCCTCTTAACTCTACTGCCCTGTACAGAATAAGCACCATTTCTTCCCTTGTAATCGGATTGTCCGGTCTGAAAGTACCATCCTCATACCCGCTCACCAAGCCTAAAGCTCCTACAATCGCAACCGACTTATAATACCAGTTATCGGCATTTACATCGCTGAACTTTATTTCACCGCCGGCTTCTAAGGAAAGGGTTTTAACAAGCATTTGAATAAATTCTGCTCTGCTGATATTATTTTCCGGATTGAAGTTTTTATTTTCATCGCCGCTTACAATACCGTTTTTCTTTAATTCACCTATATAATTATAAGCCCAATAATCTTTTGGAACATCTCTGAAATCGCTTGTTTCCGCCTGATTAGCAGGAGGATTACCGGGAATTACAGGCGATGACATTCCGGAAGGCACGTTGTTTCCTCCGCCACCGCTGTTTTGAGAAAGTTTAACATCTGACGTTAAACTAACTGCCGCACTGCCTGAAATTTCATCCTCAAAACCCAACACCTTTGCAACAATATTAAAGCTGTCTGCAACTGCCGTAGAATACACCGTAAGAACTCCCTTTTCGGAATCTATCGCAACGCCGGGAACCGGTTTGCTAAGAGTATATGTAACCCCTGCCGTCATAGCCTTTCCGTTATAATCTTTTACAATCACGCTGTAAACATATGTGCTATAGCCCGAAGCGGGAGCTGAAACGGAGCTTTGTCCGGACAAAGTAATACTCTCAGGCAAATTTGCCGCGGTATATATGCTGAACGCCTTAGTAAGCGCGGGGTTCTCTTTTGATGTAATCTGCAGCTTGATTTCTGTATCGGGAGAAACACTTGAATTTATTGTAATGCTCGCGTTGCTTAGTGTGATATTGCTGTCATTAGTCACAAGCGAGAAAGTCGCCTGTTGGCTGCCATATTCATTTCCGTTCTGGTCGACGATTTTCGCCGAGTAATCAAATGTCCTATTGCCGCTTGACGGAATACTTATGTATGTTTTCCCCACAAGCTGAATATCAGAGCTCATCTGCGGCATTACTTCCACTGTTTTTGAAGATAATGCCGATGTGCTTGATGATGATTTGGCGATTATGGTTATGCTTGTCCCAACCGGTACACTGCCGGATACATATAAAATGCCTTTCGAAATGTATACGCCGTCAATCTCCTGATACAGGCTCCACTCAATATTATCTGTTACAGGAGCTCCAAACTGGTCTAAAACCTGGGCGGTATACAAAACCGAGGCGCTGTTTTCGCCACTTGGAACTGCAACAACATCCGGCCCTGTAATTGTGAGTGAGCTTCTTTGTATGTCAGCTGAAACCAATCGTATTCTTTGGCTTGATGTGATATCGCCGTCTGATGCAGCCAATGTAAAAGTTGTGTTGTTTGTCGCGGCACTGTCTACATTTACAATTCCGCTGTCGCTGTCTACCGAAACGCCGGCAACATTTTCTTTAATGCTCCATTTAACCTTTTCGGATAAAATAGTATTATTATATTGGCCGATTACATCTGCGCTGTAAACGCCAACGTTTTTCCCATAAGACGGAATTTGTATAGAAACCGGACCGCTTATTTCTATTGAGGTTTTTACAGGTTCCAAAATATCCTCAGATTTTAAAACCATTATTTTCGATGCCGCAGCAGGAATGCTTACTTTACCGTCTGTTGAAGTGTATTTCTCTCCCGTTTGCATATCTATAAGATTTTTTGAAGAATCTATCGTTATACTTCTTGCACTCACGGCATTATTGGTCAAAACGACAGCGTAAGTGCCGTCAACCTTTTGAAGTCTGTATGCCGTAATATTTGAATCATTTGAGTTGAGACTTTGAATAACAAGAGGTTTTTGGTTTGTTTTGAGCGGTTCCAAAACCACTAAATGATTCGCGTTTTTAGCGGCAGTGCTTCGTATATAATTCATATTATTTGATCCGCCTACCGTTGGTCCTACCGCAGTAGAATCCTTCCACATAGTCTCAATCTGCGGGGTTTTAGGCTCAAGGATGGTAGTGCGTAAATCCGTGTTGTAAAAACCTGTTGATGTAACAATATTGCCGTTTATCTGCGCATCCTTTGCAACAACCGGCAAATTGAATATACTATTTTGACTTGCACCGCTTATCTGATCCCAAATAACAACCGCATTAAACCCATTTTCCAACAAGGCAATGTTTCTTTTGTCAACGGCGCTGCTTGCGCTTGACCATGTCGTGGTAACTCGAATATAATCCATCTCGTCCGATTTGAAGATATTATCCCTTTTACTTGTTGTGGGACCACTTAGCGGGTTCGTGCCGTCTTTTGTAAACAAAAGCGCCGCGTGGGAATGCGTATTTTGATACCATCCACGGGTTGAATCAAAGTAACTTTCAACGCCTGGGTCCATAACAAGCGGCACTGAATTTGCAAAAAGCATAAAGCTTCCCTGGTCATAATGCCCATGCCCAAGGGCTGTATCGTTAGACATGATAGAAAAATATTTCGCGTTGTCTCTTCCGTAATTTTCTCTGAAAATATACAAACCTGTGTTGGACGTTTGATAATCTCCCAACTTCAAAGGGTTATTGGTTTTTATATTAACCTGAATCGGGTTGAAGAAATTCTGCAAGGCTATATTCTCATTACCGTAAACGCTCATTGGGTACCCCGCCAACACCCATGTCTTATACATCCATTCACTTAATTTCATGTCGGCCTGACCAACCTGGTCATAATAATTGCCCATTATAGCAAATACATCGCTACCTTCCTTTAAAGAGTTGTCTCCAAACGGCGGTTCGGATATTTTGTTATTGAAAAATACATAAGGCGGCGTGGAGGAACTAATCAAATAATCAAACATCCGAGGCAGCTTGGTTGTTTCCCACCAGTTGTCCCCTCGGGCAATATTGATTGCCCTTGCAAAAGGGCCAAATTTATTGATAACCGAGCCAACATATCTGATACTCTCAGGCCAAGCGCCGTCTTCGTAAACGGTAAGGTTTAACTGTCCGTTCAAAACAAGCGCGCCATTTGTCAGAAACATCCTTGAATCTTGTTCTTTTGAAAAAGTGATACCATACATTCCGGCACCGCAGGCTTGGTCGGTCAACCAGTTTCCTCCAACCAAAGCTTCCCCCAAATTTCCCTCGGTTCTGTCCCTTAAATCCAAAAGGAATTTTGCAAGATATTCGCAGCCGTCCATAAAGCGGGCATATTCCTCAGGTGTAAATACACCTGCGTCCTTGATAAGTGTATATGTAGCGCATATCGTTTGCATAATCCTTCCGCCCTGTACCTCTCCGTAGGCGTCTATGTCGTCCGGTCTTGCGTTTTTATTCATCCAATATTCCGCGCCCTGATTAAAATCATTAATGGAAAACAGCAGTCTTTTCTTTGCTTTTTCCGCATAATATGGATCTTTTTCCACAGTATAAACAATAGCATCGGCCTGTGCCGACATAAGCTGATTCCCTAATCCCGATTTCTTATTGGAAACATTTGTATAATTGCCGATTACATTATCACTTGCATCATAGTAGGTTATTACAAACTTTATGCCTTGATTCATCTTGGCATCCATTTTATACTTAAATGTCAAGGTATGGGCAACGCTTGGATACAAATCAAGTTTTCCGTTATACCGTATTCCGCCGCTGTCATTTTCGGTTGGATTTTCGATATAAATACTGTGTCCGCCGGCATCAACATAGTTGGGCCTTGTTTCCCAAGTTAATTTGGGGTTGCCTGAATAGGTAACATATTCCCAGTTGTCCGGCACATTTGTTCCTTCATCAAAGCCTGCATTGTCAATAGTCAAATTGTCATATCCCGAAACCGCAATAGATACCGTGTCAATCCAAACATGCCCTATTTTGCTTGTATCCCCCTGATTTTCGTTTTCGACGCCTGGCAGCAGGATTTCAATCTTTCCATATGCTGTTTTTGCCGGTGGTGTAAAGTTATAGTTCGGTGTACCGCTGTACAACTTAAAATATTGATTTATCTCCTCTCTTGGATGATCCTCATTCATTATCCAAAAAAGTTTGTCAATCATGGTCATATCCATTTGGTCGGACACCTGTTTTAAATAGTTGTACTGGTCTTTTAAAACAGCGAATCTATTGACTTTATTAGCAAAATTAACCGCATCTTCCTCAGTAAAATATGCGTTAGAAAACGGCTCAACATCCGACCTCAGCACTTGAGTGTATCTCATTTCTCTCATGGCATTAAAAAGTTTTACAAGCTCTTTAGCTGTTAAAACTGAATCCCCCGAGGCATTCATTGTTACAGCATCCGCTTTTGCCGCAACAAATTTATCATAAGCTTCTTTCGGATAATTTCCTACATCTGTTCCAACTTTTGCTGATGCGAGCATATCGTTTGCTTTACTAATGATATCGTTGTATTTCGCATTAAACCTGTTTTTATCCGTAATGTCGGTTTCCACACTAAGGGTTATTTTTCTGTTTGCAGCATTAGAAGTTATGTTGTCCTTTGAATAAAATGACGGCGGATTTGCGGTGTTCGGTTCAACCCAAAAACATAACCCTAATTTCTTGGTTGTAGAAAGCTGCTCCCGGGCAGTATTTGTTACATCCACAGAGCAGCCGGCATTTTGACCTCCCGGATAAAAATCTCTTATCAGCGTGCTGTTAAGCAACAAATGCGTGTCGGTAGTATTATTGAGTGCTAACCAGGAATTTGCTGTCAGGTTTTTTTCTGTCCATAAATCGTTTATTTCATCAGGAATATTACAAATAACCATACGCGGATTATTTGTGGTTGTATTCCACATTTTCAAATAAGCTTTTTTGATTTCTCCGCCTATTGAACTTAAATCAAACTTTGCAAAGCCTATTCTGTTATTCCCTGCAATTATCGTATCGGCTGTGCCGTAATTTGTGTCAGCCGCTTGTATATAAGTATCATCTGTTGGTGATAACAAAAACAACTGTGTGGTTCCATTCAGCATATGCTGGTTCAAAAACCACTTATTCATTGCGTCTATCCCCATAACAGTTCCATCTGAAGGCAACCCCTGATATGTTTTTGAATATCTTTTCAATGCAAATTGAATAGCTTCGTCTTCTCTTGGCTTCAAAAACGACCTGTTTCTTGTAAAAGGACGCTTATACGTACCGTCAAGCACCGAAACAGAATAATCGATATATTCCTGCAACGCGTATTTTGCCGATTCAGTATACATATCAGGTTCTGTTAGTAAATTAATCTGCCCTTCAACAACCGACTGCATAAGCTGAATCCTATAGCTTGAAAATTCAATCGCGTTGTTTTCAGTATCAACCACCTTGCTAGACTGCACCGCAGTCGCAATATAATCCTTTAATATGGATTTAATATTGTCTATTGCGCTTGATATATCTGAATAGGTGGATTGATTATTAATTTTTGTGTAATAGCTTTCAATATCCTGAATAGCATTCGTTTTAAGTATCGGGTCAAATTGCCCTGGCGCCGTGCCGGCAGCGGTATTGTCGACATACTTTATTGCATAATCATGTACATTTTCAATTGAATCCATCATAGAAGCAATATTCTTTGATTCTAGCTTGGGAACGTATATAGTGATTTCATAGTTTTTGCTCACGCTTCCGTATGTAACAACAACACTGACCGTTACATTTAAATTGCTCTCTTGCTCGCCTGGTCTTACTACCACTCCTTCATTGGAAAGGTATTGCGGCATATTGCTGCTCCACGAAATGGTTGAACCATATTGTCCTGTTTTCTGAAAATTCAGATTGCTGACAGCTGCCGTATTATTATATATTTTAACATATTTTTCTATATCCAAATCAACTCTTGCTTCGTCTGTGATGTCTTGCTTTAAAACAGTAACGTTAAATATTCTTAAATATGTTGCCGATCCCTTAATAACATTTGCTGTTAATTGTACGGTTTGATCGCCCGCGGTATATAGCGGTCTTGTAACATTTCCATTATTGTCAATCACTTCATTATTACCGGATGTCCAAAAAATTTGTGTTTGTCCGCTTACGCCCACAGTCGGTAAAACTAAATTTGATGTCACCGCGGCAAGGTCAGCAGCATTATTGTTATTATCCTTAATTACGATTGCTTTTGAATCGTCAATAGTTAAAATCTGATCCGGATCATCGGTTGTGGCAACCTCTAATCTTAACCATTGCTCCTCACTGTTTGCGGCATTTTGCTTGTAAATCTCATTCGCATAAATCGAACTTCCTCCGGTGACTCCCACGTTTATAGGATAAAAACATAAGGACAGTTCATTGTCGCCATTTATCAGATTTTCGTTATACACCTGCGTGGTTATATCGGTGCTGAAAGTCGTATTAGCGCTTCCCCTAATATCCATATTTGCTACCATGGAATTCAAATCAATTGGTATGTTTGTGGCACTTTCCTCACCTGTTACCTTACGAATCGCAGGAACAGAAGGTTTTGTATTGTATGTAAGCGAATTGGTTACCGCACTATCATTTGGTACATAAAATATCCCCATCTGGTTGGAATTTGCGTCTTTTTTTGCTCCCTTTAAAACAGCGCTTATGATTGCCTTTCCTTTTAATGAGGATATATCAAACTTTGCGTAACCAAATCTGCTTCGTCCCGCTAAAAAAGTAGTTTCACTGCTGTAATTTGTCGCCGCTGAAGACGCATACACATATGTAGCGACAGAAGGATAAATTGCAGTAGTAACTGTTTGCGCGGACGCACTGAATGTAGAAACACCGCATATCAACACAACGACCAAATAAAATACCACACCTTTTTTTATCATTGAAACTCCTCCAAAAACATTAATCTATGCTAATAGTATACCATATGACCAATAAAACAGGGTGTATATTTTTTAGTTTTTAGTGTTATAATTTTATGAGTTTCATCTCTGTTGACACGATATAGACAAGCCGTACTGTTAAATGTTACAAGCTTTATTAAATAATTACGTTTATTCAAAAATGTCCCACTAAAATTGAGCATAAATCAGATACTATCGTCACTTTTTACTATATAACAATTATATTATAGTATACCCGCTTAAGCTTGTCAAGGCAACGGCTTCAAACAGCCCTCGCCGTCAAGGTGGGGGCTGTTTGAAGCTTACGCAAAAGAAGCGAGGATGGTGAGAAATAACTCACCATCCTCGCTAATACTATGGATATTTTCTTTTTTAAAAAAGCTGTCAATGCCAAGGGCTTTCAATTCCCGGACAGTTTCAAGCAATCGCCGCAAGCCTGTATCAGTTTCCGTACGAGTCAGCCGCCCGGCATATTGTTTCAGCTTAATAATCATGTTTGGAGTATTAATATTTGCAAGATAGGTATCCAGACCGCCCATAATAGACTGTTCATATTCGTTTATCGGATCGGGAGCCGCAAAAGGGAGTTTAACAATAATGAGGTTAGATAAAGTATCGCCCGCAATGTCAATCCCTTCCCCGCACGAATCGCTCGCAAATAGAACACCATTTCGGCTTAACTTGTATTCACTCAAAGCGTCCAGTCTGCCTTTTCCCATTATAAATAAAGGAAATGGAAAAACAGAAGAAGAAATAGCATTATAAACTCTTTCCATACCCTCGCTTTGCTGCGGTATTACAAGGTAGACGGTAGTATTCTTCTGTATCTTTATTATCAAAAAACTTTTTATCTGCAAAATAAAAAGCTACCCGTTTGGAGAGTTTAGAAATCATCTTGGTCACCTCTCTTAATTACATGGTAGCATATTTATAGTTTAAATTCAATATAACTGTCACGAACAACATGTCTATTGTCATCAATGACATCAAAATAAGCATATTTTCGTCAAAATTATTTCTATTCACTAATATTTTCAAACTGTTCGCTGACCTCTAATACAGTTGGATATTTTATATCAGATTCCTTAACCCAAACATCCTGCACACCACCTGTGGCATCACAAAGCGCCCATTCTTTTTTTCGTTTTTTTATAAATAAATGGCTTGAATTATCTGTATTTAAAACCTCTGAGTTAACATAAGGGTTTTTATAGAAACTTGCGTGATTACAGATTCCTTGACTGGGAGTGTATTTTTTAAAATCATAAGAAAGATAACTTTTAATAAGAAATCCTCTGGTGGTTGGAATCTCAGTAAAATATTCAATATAACACCAACCAGCTTTTTCTGATATGCTCCACTTTTCTTTCTCCTCCTATACTTTATAAATTCAATAAGAAATCACAGATCGGAGTCGGGTCATCCAAACTGTGGGGGTGATGCTTACAACCCGGCTTAAGAAAAACGGGGATTTCTCTGCCTTCCTTCTTGAAATAATCAGCTAATATCTTTCCGTTTTCTTTAAAAGGCACAACCTCATCGCTGTCTCCGGCAACCATAATAACTGGAATTCCTGTGTTAAACAACCGTTTTACACTGTTTACAGGGTTATCCGCGCTCCATACGTCCGTATTTGACACGCCATATAGGGTTTTGCATATTTCCCAGTTCCTAGGACTGCCCACACCTGCGCCACCCCCTTTAGGCCAACTAAAAATATCCAAAACGGGAGCGTCCAAATAAATGGCGGATATATCATCCGGGTACGCAACCGCGTAATTTATGGTGTACAGTCCACCCCTGCTGAACCCGAACATTACCGCCTTGAAAGATAAAGAATATTTTTTCGTGATGAAGTCATGAAACTTTTTCATAGACGGCAAAATCTGCGGACATCCGAATTGGTCAGAAAAATCGCCGTGTATAATATGATACCCCCGCTTTAACAGCACTTCATCCACCTGCGGGAACGCGCCGAAAAACTCCGCTCTCCACACCCAACGGCGTGCGGAATCCGGAATTTCAGGCACTGCCACGACACATTTTCTTCCTTCAAATTCAAAAGTTTGCACATCTTGATTAAACCAATTTTCCATGATTAATGTCCTCCAAAACTTTAGATTGTATTTTGTATTTATTTGCTTTCCGTTTTGCATTCCGCAATTACCAATTACATATCTTTACATTTTAATAATAGCAAAACCATGCTTATCCATTATCAGCGTACTGCAATCAATTTTTGAACGTCTTGAAAACACCAAAACACCTTGACTTTGCTTCATTTTGCATTCATGACTGCTTTTATTTAAAACAATCATTAAACTTTCATTTTTATATTTTCTTGTAAATGATAGTATTTCATCATTTACAAGATACGGCTTTATATCCCCAAAAGCAAGAATATCACTCCCGTGATAAAGCTTATTAAGTTCCTTTATATATTCCCTGCATATTTTACCGCATTTTCTTTGTGCAAAAGACCAGTTAATACTGTTATTTTTTCCGTAAAATCTATTAGAAAACATATCTTGAACTGAGTTATCGGCTATTTCTTCGCCGTTCCATATAAACGGAATTCCATCCAATGCATAAAGCAAAAATAACCACTGCTCATATTCCTCGTATTCTATTAGGTTGATAAGTCGCTTATCTCCTCTGTCGCTTGCAATATCATGATTTTCAAGTTTGTTAAGACGTTTTCCGCCGCATTGTCCCCAATAGTTTAAAGCCTCTGTAAAATCTTTTTCTGTTGCAAACCAATGAACTTTATCAATTTGAGTATCAGATCCATTAAGCCCTCCGTAATCGGCATCAAATGTTTCCAAATATTCCTTTTTATAGCCTTCGCATACCATAATAGCATTCGGTTTTATTTGCCTTATTCTATCGTTTACATCTTTCCAAAAATCTAACGGTATATAATCTCCGATATCGCATCTGAAGCCATCCACATTAACATCCTCAATCCAGAATTTCATATTTGAAAACAAATACTCTCTAAGTTCAGGATTTTCATAATTTAATCTTGCAAAAGGCCATTCTTTTCCTACCGCCGGCTCGCCATCTTTATTCCTGATAATATAATTCGGATTTTTGCCCAAAAATACTGCGTTAAGGCCTGAGTGAAAATACACAAGATCAATTAACACCTTAAGTCCAAAACCATGTGCCGTTGCAATAAATTGCTTTAGATCATCTATACTGCCATATTCTTCATCAATACTGAAATAGTCCTTTATTTTATACGGATTTTTAGGATTATTTACCCCAGATTTTATTTGCCGTGGACTCCATGTTTTTTTATCCTCATCGTCATCCTCACAGCAGCACGCCGAGAGATAAATAATATCAATTCCCAAGTCTGCAATATATTCAAGCATATCCTCCGCAGCTTTTATTGTCCCCTCAGGTGTAAATGTTCTTAGTGCTATCTGATATATAATATTTTTTTTATTCATTCCAAACAATCCTTCCAAGTAAATCATTGCTATGAAATAGTGTTCTATACACAAATTGCCAAAAGTCAACTTCTTTACCCGTTTAAAATGCTTCTTACTTTACCTTTATTGCGATACAACCATAGCTGTTAAGTATTGCTTTATTCATTGTGACTTCAGCATGATTTAATATAATATTTTCTAAAACCTTATAATCGGTTAAGTCAAGCTCATTTTGATAACTTGTCTTATTTAGTATAATTAAAATAGTCTCATCTTCGGTTTTTCTTTGAAAAGTTAATATGTCTTCGTTCTTCCCGTTTATTATTATGGTTTTACCAGAAGACAAGGCTTCACAATTATGATAGACATTGTTAAGTTTGCGTATCATATCCAAGCATTTTTTTCCTCTCTGACGTTGAAGTAGCGACCAATTGATACTGCTTTCTTTACCGTAAAAGCGATTTGAAAACATACTTAGAATTGAATCATCAGCTATTTCATTTCCATTAAATATAAAAGGAACACCACCCAAAACATAGGTAAGAAACAGCCATTGTTCATACTCTTCCGGAGATACTATCATTGACAGGCGTTTGTCCGCATTATTGCTTGCAGTGTCGTGATTTTCAAATATATTTACATGATTTGAACTATATCGCTGTAGCATTTCAAGATCTTCTTTTGTTTTAAAAGCCTTCTTCATGGGTGGTTGCGGACTAAAACCATCATAGTCAAGATCAAATGCTTCTGCCAAATAATCCTTCTTGTTACCTTCGTTAAGCGTTATAATATCGGGTTTTAGTTCTCTTAAACGACCTATGGTTTCTTTCCAAAAAGATAACGGTACAAGATCCCCCGCATCACATCTAAACCCGTCTGCACACAGTTTTTCTATATAAAATTTCATATTGTTATAAAAATATTCCGTAACCTCTGGGTTACTGTGGTTAATACGTGCAAAAGGCCATTCATCTCCAATAATTATTTTCCCTTTGTCATCACGAAGTACATAGTTTGGATGTTCCTTAATGAAATCCGCATTTACGCCACAGTGAAGAAAAACTAAATCTATCAATATTTTAAGACCATAATTATGTGCAATTTCAATAAAATTTTTTAAATCATCCAACGTTCCATACTCATCATCTACATCATAATAGTCTTTAATCTTATATGGATTTTTAGGATTTCCATATCCTGATGCTATTTGTCTAGGGCTCCATGTTTCTTGATTTTCGTCACAATCCTCTTTGCAGTTAGAGATTAGATAAAGTATATCAAAGCCCGTTTCTGCAAGATATGGTATCATCTCCGCAGCAGCTTTAATAGTACCTTCCGGCGTAAATGTTCGAAATGCAAGCGAGTAAATAATTTTTTTTCCAATCATATGTATACCTCCTCTTTTTAAATACAGTATAGGGATAACGTGATTCACCGCGTTTTCGTTCACAGCACAAAATATCATGTTCATTCAGATAGAATACATTCTGTGGTAATGTGCAATTCTTTGTCTCCCTTTCTGATAATTCATGTATTTCACTTAATAATTTTAAAACCTTATCCTTCATTTTTAAGACTCTCTAATTCCAGAAAAACTTCCTCATATTTTTTTGCAAATACCTTATGACCGAAAATTGTAGGATGTACACCGTCGGCAGTCCAATGTTCCAGCGGTGCTCTTTTAACCGCTTCATCAATAAGAATTTGTGTGTCAATAAATGCAGTATTGTATTTTATAGACATTTCCTTTGCAATCTCTGCTTTTTCCGATACAAGCTGTTTAAAATCATCTGTCCATGCTATTGTTTTTTCAGTATGATACGGCGTGAGAATTATAATTTTAACTTTGGGCAGTGCTTTTGTAATTTCCGACAGCATACAATCATACAGCATTCTGAATTTATCGGAATCAACACCGTTGGGGTCATCTCCGATATCATGCCACACATCATTAGTACCAATCATTATACTCAGATAATCGGGTTTAATATTAATAATATCTCTCTTTATTCTTGCATATACATCAACTATTCTGTTTCCCGAAACTGCTCTGTTTATAAATTTATAATCATTAGGATATTTTTCTCCCACGTTTGCCGCAACCATTGCAGGATAACCGAAGCCTATATCCTTTGTACCTTCCGTAAATCTTCCGGCGTCTGTTATCGAATCTCCCTGAAATAATATTGTTTTCATTATATTTTTCTCCATTCTGCAATTTTATTTATTAATTTCTATGTCTAATGCACTCAAGCCTGTCAGACTTATCTTTTTAATATTCTCACTCCATACGGAGCAATGTTTATATCACCGCTTACATATGATGATACCTCTGTAATACTATCACCTATCAATGCTATTACATCACCATCTTGGTATGTAGATTCCCCTGTTTCCCTTTTGTACGTAACCGATTGTGGGGACTGATTATCACTTTGCCATACATATGCCTTAATATAACTTAAATCACTTGCTGTAATAAAATCTTTAAGTTCAATATCAACTGCCTGTCCGTCGTACCCAAAATCAATATTTTTATCACACATTTTTACTTCAGTTAACTTATCATTGCTATCATATCCTGCAAAATAAACTGTCAGGTCTGTTTCATCCTTATATAGATTTACAATTTCTGCTTTTAAATCAATAACATCGCCTGCTTCAAACCAAGTATTTGTGCCATCGTTAATAACGCTGATTTTTGTCGAGAACATATTGCTATGCTCTATTTCAACAAGCGCATAATCAGTTATGTCCTCACCGTTATATACATGAACCGTATAGTCCGAAATATCATTACCGTTAAATTTAAACTTTGAAAAATAACGTCCGGAAACTATCTTGGCTTCGTTCATGTAAACAAGTGCTCCGACATTGTCCGTAACTTTTATACTTACGCTGTCGGCACCCAATTGTGCATCTGGCACCGTTCCTCGTATAACAATATTTCTTGTTTTAGCATCAATATCAAGATTCTGTGCAGAAATAATGCTTGTTCCTGCCATGCACAGTACGAATCCGATAATTATTGAAAGAATTTTCTTCATATCTTTTTTCCTTTCCTCTGTTATCGCAAATAATGCTTAAGCTCAATAGATGTGTCTGCAAGCAACTCAGCAATGAGCTTTGCATACTGATTTGCACCGTAAGCATTAAGATGCAGACTGTCCTGAACCTTACCTGTTTCCTTGTTATAGCCGCTGTTCGCGATTATCTCCTCGGCGGTAAGTCCCCAGTCCTCGGTAAAGTAATTGGAATCAAGATGATATTTGCGGCAAATTCTTGTCTGAACCTCACCCTGCGTTAATGTACCGTCAGCGATAATATCAGTGTCAAGTACTGCCTTAGCTGCCATTGCACCGGAAATATCTAAAATATCCACAAACGGATATTTCTTCTTCAGTTCTTCAAATATAGGCTTTTCCCATGCTGATACGCCGCTCTCACTGATTTTATCACCACCGGTTGACCATATTCCGACAGCTGTTCCGATAATCACGTTTACGCCCATTTCCTGTGCGCACTTAATCATCTCGTCCAAATTATTTTTATAAATATCCTTGTTCGGGTAATCATTTATACCTAATGTAATCAAAAGGTAATCTCCCTTTTTCATGCCGTTCTTTACTGTAAGCCAATTACTATTTCCCTGGGCATTCTCAGCCAAAAACGATGATGTGGTCATTCCGGATACAGAACGGTTTATGACATTCACATAATCCGTATTGAAATAATCCGGCAAATATGCGCCGACACCTGCTCTCGGAAAAGAGTTTCCGCTGTAATCGTCAAGTACGCAGCCATATGTAGAATCACCTATAACATAAAGGGAAACAACATCAAGCTTATCTGTTTTCGTGTTACTTAACGGAATCATTGAATATAAGTTCTCCCATACAAATCCCTTAACATTTAGTGCTCCCTCCGGAATACTTATATTTTCTGAAATAAAGGGTTCTTTTGAATATGTGTCAAACTCAACCGTTCTTTCATCCATATAAGTAACGTTGATGAGTTTTGCATTATTGTCATAAAATGCGATTAACCCTAAATATGTTGCATTATCCGCATATTTATTGTTAATATATATCATTGCCTTTGCCTCGGCGGCATTTGTCAGACTTTCTGAAGATCTGTAGCTGTGAGTTTTTACATTTCCGTTGCTGTCCTTATAATTTCCGTAATCATGTGTAGGCATACCCTCACTTTCGTAATTATCAAGTGAAAGAGCACTGTTTCTTTCGTTTAAAAGAACAATTTTTGCTTCAACCATTTCTCCCTTGCCGCTTACTTGTGCAACCTCAAGCGTGTCATTAAGATTTTCGCCGTTATAACGAACATCAATACCAAGACTGCTTGCGTCTTCATTCAGCTTAAACTTTGCTTTGTAGCTTCTGTCTGAATCGACAGCCGCTTCCGTAAAATACTTAAGCTCACTGTTTGACTTGTCATACAGCTTTATCGTTACACTGTTAACACCTGCAAACGTTGTACCGGTAAGATTACCTTCAATATATACGTTATCCGTATCGGTATGCTGACCCATTTGGGGAGCCGCAAATGCGATAGTTGATGACATTGCCATAACTACCATCATAATACTAGCACATATTTTCATAAGATTTCTCCTTTAATATATGCCGCCGCAGAGTATGCGGCGACACACGACTCGATATCAAAATGTTAATTGGTTGGTGTAAATTCAGCTGCCTGAAGCGGCTTCATTGTATCAATATTATCCCATACAAATATACCGAACCTCGTTGCTGCTGAGCAATCACCTGCAATTGTGTATGACTTTTCAGTTTCCCCTGTAATATTAACATTTTCACACGAAACACCTACAAGACTGTTGTATTGATCATAGAAGCCTACACCTATCCAAGCCGGAGCATTGTCAACATATGAATTAAGCTTAAAGCTTACTGTCGGAGCTGCGCCGCCTATACTGCTGATTGAACCGTCCACGACATAAACGGAATCTGATTTTGCACTGATATAGCTGTATGTATTATCCGCTACAATTATCGGCTGATAATTTATATCCTTCATACCGCTTCTGAAATTGATATAGTATACATGATTTGATATAAGCTCACTACTTAAAGTAATAGTAGCATTGTATCCGTTCCCGGATAGCACTTTATTTGTTATTGCACTTAATACCTCACCGTTTCCATCTGCGATATATATTTTATTAAGTTCATCAGATGCAACAGGTGTATTAAATTCTATCTCGACTGTTTTCGTTTTTGCATTTGAAGTAACATTGGTGATGCCCGCTTTTCTTATCATCTCATATACCTTTGTATTGTCAAAATAAACTTGATCAGCCGCTATCAAATCATTTACTGAGCTTGCTCCGCTCTTTTTGTACCACATTGATATACCATAGCTTCCGCCATTGGTAAAGGCCCAACACTGATCCAATATTTTAAGATTATAAAATACACATACATTATTTATATAATAATTAACGGTTCCGTTTTTATGATCAACGATAAACTTAAAATTTGTCCATGTATCAGGTTCAAATTCTACCGTATTAACCATTTCGGTGTAAGACAAAAATTTAAACTTTGTTCCTGTTGAGACAATCGTTGAATTAAACAACATAGGATATGCATTATATCCGGTTGCCCGGCTCGTAACTCCCAAAGAAATTCCATATGAACAATTACTGCCTATCTTAGTTAACAAATCACTTGAAAGATATAAATCCGTTTCGTAACATATCAAATCATCAGTTCTGCTATTTAAACTTGTTTTGCTCTTAAGTGTATCTACAAGAGCTGCCTGTGAAATTGACATTGTTGTAGCGTATGGGTATTTCGTGTCCGTCTTACCTGTACCGTAAACATTAGCCACGCTGTTTAATGGATCTTTAGGATCTGTACTTTGTTTAATATACGATTTTGTGTAATAATTATTTTTATCCCCATCGACACCGCTTCCAAACGCTTCTTTATTATCAAACTTAGTTTCATCAAAGGAGCTATAGTTGTCTTCATACAGCACCGACTTAACCGGTACATTAACCGCTTTATCTGTTTTTACAAGTGATGATGAAAATTCATCCTTTACACCTTGTATAGCAACAACATAATTCGTATCACCCTTAACACCCCCGCCAAATGTAACAGCTGCTGTTTTACCACTGAAGGTAACACCTGAAACGGCATTATTAACAACTGTTCCTGTTCCGTCGGTTATTGTTACATTATCTGCTGTAAATGACGAAATAGCATTATTAAAGGTAAGTGATAAATCTGCACCTACAACCTCTGAGCTGCTGATTATAAACGAAGGTGCATGAATAGTATCGTCACCTGTTACATTTACAGTCTGACCAAATTTATCAACAAGTCCGCTGAGCGCTATTGTTGTTACCTTTTCACCGATTGATGAAGAGTCAAGCTTAAAGGTTGCATATGACTTATCCGCTGCTGTTGTTATTTCAGATACCTTACCTGACGTTGCCGCGCCGTTTTCACAAACTATGATATTTAAGGAACCACTGATTAAATGCCATTTTCCGAACCTTGTCGAACAGAGAGGACGTTTTAATATTCCACCACGCTGATATATTTGTCTATTAGGCAGAAAATCGTGGATTTTCAGCCTATTTCCCTTTCATTTGCCCCATTTTAGGCAAAAAGGGCAGACTAATCCCTATGATGCCGCCAGCGTTCGTTTGGCTCTGACGCACATAAGCAG